>Ga0207882_1000031_pt1 | contig 120896 bp, 123 predicted proteins | sample MalvirmetaMSP103_FD_184228 | JGI IMG/M metagenome (GOLD analysis project Ga0207882, IMG submission 184228) | Marine viral communities from the Deep Pacific Ocean - MSP-103 (SPAdes) | ecosystem: Environmental > Aquatic > Marine > Oceanic | place: Pacific Ocean | collected 2011-05-15 | reverse complement strand
GGCTCATCGGACGAGCGCGCCGCCGCCATCAAACCCTGGACCGAAAACTACAACCTGCGCCGACCACACTCCGGCATCAAAGGCCTCACCCCTTGGTCAAGGGTGAACAACCTTCTTGGAAACGACATCTAGCCGACAGGGTGGGCGCGGTCGTCGGAGTGCGGTGATCCTTGCGCCAGTGGTTGTAGACGGCCCGCAGGACCAGAAAGCCGATCAGGATCACGACCGGGATCAGGAGTGGCATGAGGAAGGCGATCAGCACGGTGCCGACACTCATTACATCGTCGACGACGCTGAGGAGGGGATTGGCCATGCCGGCGGTGGACAGGGTCGAGGCGGCGCGGGTGCCGCCCTGGGCCGCGCCAAAGGCCAGCGCTGTCGGGGCGCCGACGATGATGCCGGCAATGGCCGCCGCGGTCGGATCAAGGCCCACGAACATCGACCCGGCCACCATGGCCCCTGCCACCGGCCGCGCGATCAGGCTGATGGCGTGAAGCGCATTGTCGAGCACCGGCACCTTGTCCGAGACGATCTCGATGACGGTCGCCAGACCCAGGGCGGCGATGGCGGTGTTGGACGTCATCCACAGCATGCCGTCGTTCAGCTCGATGCCGAACAGCTGAAACTTTGCCGCCAGCGCCGCCATGAACAGCGGCACAAAGATGCGCAGGCCGGACGCTGCCGCGAGTCCCAGCGCCAGCAGCACCGGCAGCACCCAGGTCTCCATGAGCCCGGAGACGGGCAGGGCGGACATCATGTCAGGCATGGGCAATCCTCCAGCAGTCGGTGGCCGTGCAAGCGGACAACGCCCGGCAGGATAGCAGGCTCCGGCCGCCCGGTCAGGGCGCCCGCACCGGGCCCAGTTCCGAGGCGGCGCGGGACAGGTTGACGAACTCGGCCCGCTGGCCCCACGGGTCCTCACCGCGCGCGCCCTGGGCCAGGTCGATGACCTGATCCCAGCCATAGTCGGGGGCCAGCCACGGGTCGCCGCGCAGCAGCTGGGCGGCACCGGCGACGGCGAGCGCCCAACGGACCTCGGTGCCGGGGCGGGTGTCCTGACCCGTGACCGGGTGCTGCATCAGTTGCGAGGTGTCGTCACCCGGCGGCTTGAACCGCACCTGCACAAAGGCCCATTCGCCAGTCGGATCGCCGGTCGGCGTGGGGGTCTGTTCGTAGCGGCGATCCGGCAGCTGGCTGGGTCCGCCCACGGGGGTGATCTCATAGAGGGCGACGACGGCCGCGCCCGATCCGACCTCGCCCGCATCGATGCGGTCGTTGGAGAAATCGGCCTCGGACAGCATCCGCGTCTCATAGCCGATCAGCCGGTATTCGCTGACCCGGGCGGGGTTGAACTCGACCTGGATCTTGACGTCGTCGGCGATGGGGAAGGCGCCCCGGTCAAAGGCCGGTCCGAACAGGCGTCGGGCCTCGTCCAGATCATCGACATAGGCGGCGGTGCCGTTGCCGGCCTGGGCGATGGCCTGCATGCGGGCGTCCTGATAGTTGCCGCGCCCGAAGCCATAGACCGACAGATAGATGCCGGTTTCGCGCTTTTCGGCGACATAGTCCTCCAGCCGCTTGTCCTCGGTGACCCCGACGTTGAAGTCGCCGTCGGTGAACATCAGGATGCGGTTGATCTTGTCCGCGCCAAAGGCCGCCTCGGCCTGGTCATAGGCATTGACCATGCCCGCCGCCCCGGCGGTCGAGCCGCCGGCGGACAGGGAGGCCACGGCGCAGCGCAGCTTGAGCTTTTCGGTGCCCGGTGTCGGCGTCAGCAGCACCCGCGCGCCCGAGGCATAGGTGGTGACGGCGATCGAATCCTGCGGCCGCATGCGGTCGATGATCAGATTCATGGTGCGCTGGGCCAGCCCCAGCTTGTCGGGGCTCTGCATCGAGCCGGACACATCGACCATGAAGGTCAGGTTCAGCGGCAGGCGCTGGTTGGCCGGCAGTTCATAGCCCTGAAGTGCCACATGGACGATCTTGCGGCCCGGGCTCCAGGGCGAGTCGACCACGCTGGTGGTGACGGCAAAGGGCTGCGCCATCGAGGTGGGGGCCGGCAGGTCATAGTCGAAATAATTGACCATCTCCTCGACCCGCACGGCATCGCGCGGCGGCCGCTGACCGTCGCCGAGAAAGCGCCGGACGTTGGAATAGGCGGCTGTGTCGACGTCGATCGAGAAGGTCGAGACCGGCTCGTCGGCGGTGCGCTTGACCGGATTGGGCACGGCGTCGGGATAGCGCTCGGTGGAGGGCGGCGTGACCGGCGAACCGGGCACCAGGGAGTTCGAGAGCGCGGGGACGGTCGCCAGGTAATCGACGGTCCCCGTCTGCCCCGAGGCCAGCAACGCCTCGCGCTCGACCTGAACCAAGGGCGTCGGAGCGTTGGCGGGGTCCCGGCGGATTCGCGAGCCATTGACGACGATCTCGTCAGCGGTGGCGGCCTCACCAACGACGGGCGGCCGAGGCATCGGCGGTGCAGGAGGCGGCGGTGGGGCTGTGACATAGCCCCGCTCGGGTCGGGTCGGCGGTCCGAACCCGAACGGCGCGCAGGCGGCGGCCGTGGGCTCGCCATCGACCACGCGGTCCTGCGCCGGCACGGCGATGGCAGGCGGGCCGGACAGCGACAGGATCAGCGAGCCGCTGACAGCGACGGCGGCAATGCGGTTCAGCTTCGTGCGAGTCATGGCGACACCCTCCAAGGTCGAGGCGTGCATTCAGCCGTGGGTTATGGGGCCAGATTGTGACGGCCTCGCCAACCTCTGCTACGGAGTCAGTTTCAATCAGGGGGAGGCGGCCATGGCGGATGCGGGCGGACTGGGGCTGGGGCATGCGGCGGCGCTGCTGGGGGCCGGCGTTCTGGCGGTGCCGATTTTTCGCAAGTTGGGGCTGGGCTCGGTGCTCGGCTATCTGGCCGCCGGTCTGGCCATAGGGCCGTTCGGCCTCGGCCTGTTCTCCGAGCCGGAGACCATATTGCACGTCGCTGAATTCGGCGTGGTCATCTTCCTTTTCATCATCGGGCTGGAGATGCGACCGACCCGATTGTGGTCGCTGCGGAAAGAGATTTTCGGCCTCGGCGCGACCCAGGTGGCGGTCTGCGGCGGCCTGCTGACCCTGACCGGCATGGCGCTGGGGCTGTCGCCCGCGGTCGCCTTTGTCGGGGCCATGGGCTTTGTGCTGAGCTCGACCGCCGTGATCATGCAGATGCTGGAAGAGCGGGGCGAGATGGGTGCGCCGTCCGGCCAGAGGGCGGTGTCGATCCTGCTGCTGGAGGACCTGGCCATTGTGCCGCTGCTGGCGGTGGTGGCGGTGCTGGCCACGGTCACGGGCGTGAACACGATTGAGGGCCCGCCCCTGTGGCAGACGGTCGGTCTGGCGCTGGCGGCGATCACCGCCGTGCTGGTGGCCGGACGCTTTGTCATGAACCCGGTGTTCCGCATCCTGGCCCGGTATGGCGGGCGCGAGGTGATGACCGCCGCCGCCCTGCTGGTGGTGGTCGGCGCGGCCTGGGTGATGGACATGGGCGGGCTGTCGATGGCCATGGGGGCGTTCCTGGCCGGGGTGCTGCTGTCGGAATCGACCTTCCGTCATCAGCTGGAAGCCGACGTCGAGCCGTTCCGCGCCATCCTGCTGGGCCTTTTCTTCCTGAGCGTCGGCATGGCGCTGGATATCGGGGTGGTGATCGCCGACTGGCAGCTGGTGGTCGGCGGGGTGATCGCCTTCATGGCGGTCAAGGCTGTGGCCATCTATGGCGTGGCGCGGCTGTTCAGGGCGCGGGAGCGTGAGGCGGTCGAGCGCGCCGTGCTGTTTGCGCAGGGGGGCGAGTTTGCCTTTGTCCTCTATGCGGCGGCGGGCACGGTCGGCCTGTTCGATGCCCGGATCAGCGCGGCGCTGACGGCGATTGTCATCCTGTCCATGGTGCTGACCCCGGTCACAACATTGCTGCTGGGCCGGTTCATGCCGAAGGAAACGCTGGATCCCGGCGCGATGGACGGCGTCGAGATGGCCGAGAACCTGCGCGAGCAGGTGCTGATCATCGGCTTTGGCCGCTTTGCCCAGGTGGTGTCCCAGCCCCTGCTGGCGCGCGACGTCGATGTGTCAATCATCGAGAACGACGTCGAAATGATCCAGGCGGCCGGCCAGTTCGGCTTCAAGGTCTATTACGGCGACGGCACCCGGCTGGACGTGCTGCGGGCCTCGGGCGTCGACAAGGCCGAGGCGGTGCTGGTCTGTATCGACAAGCCGGAGCAGGCGGACCACATCGTCGAGCTGATCCGGTCGGAGTTCCCGCTGACCAAGCTGTTCGTCCGCGCCTTTGACCGGGGGCATTCGCTGCGTCTGATCGAGGCGGGGGTCGACTATCAGATCCGCGAGACCTTCGAGTCGGCACTGGCGTTTGGCGAGCAGGTGCTGAAGGAATTGGGGGTGTCGGACCTGGAGGCGCGCGAGACCATCGACGACGTCCGCAGGCGCGACGACGAACGGCTAACGCTGCAGCTGTCGGGTGGGTTGCAGGCCGGGCGGGCCCTGATGCGGGGCAATATGCCGACGCCGCAGCCGGCGCCCTATATCAAGCCGCGCCGTGAGGGGCGTCTGCTGAACGAGGACGCGGTCGAGGCCGACGAAAAAACGGCGGCTCCGTAAGGAACCGCCGTCTTCTTCAGATCAGCTGTCGCGGGGCTTATTGGCCGCCCGACATGCCGGCCGCGCGGTTGGCGTCGGCCAGCAGCATCCGGGCCTGCAGCGCCTGGTCCTGGCTGACCGCGGTCGAGATCGCGTTGAAGCGGTCGATGGTCAGGCCCGAGCCCTCGACGACAGCGGCCATTTCAGCCTGCTGCTCGGCGGTCGGGGTGCCGCCCTGGATGCCGGCCGCGATGTCCTGGATCCGGCCCACGGCCGAGGAGAATTGCTCGACTTCCTGATCGGTGACCGAGGCGGCGACCGAGCCTTCCGGCGACGGCGGCGTCATGACCACGGCCATCCGGGCCTGCAGCACCGGATCGGCGCTGACGGCCTGCGAGATCGCATTGAAGCGGTCGATGGTCAGGCCCGAGTTCTCGACGATGCCGGCCATTTCGGCCTGCTGTTCGGCGGTCGGGGTGCCACCCTGGATCTGGGCGGAAATGCCGGACAGCTGCTCCATGGCGGTGCCGAACTTCTTCAGCTCGTCATCAGAGTAGCCGGGATCCTGGGCCACAGCGGCGGCCGGGCTGAGGGTGGCGGGCGCGGCCTGAACCGAACCGGCCATCAGGGCCACGGCAGAGACGGCAGCAAAAAGAGGGATACGCATGGAAAAGCTCCTTCCGGGGAGGTTGGACGTATTGTCAAAACGGGTGAAACCCGGATCCGGTTCCGATACCGGTTCACCAAAGCCCTTGAAAAACAAGGACTAGTGGTCTCGATCACTAAGGTAGCGGCTCTTTTTCCGCGATGCAACTAAGGCGGGGTTGGGACGAAATCCGCACCGCGTTCCCGCCGTGCGGGCCTCGCGGCCCCGCCGTCGTGCCGAACCTGCGACCCCTGCACGGCGCGGACAAGGCGACAAAGAGGCGGGGTCTGGCGCGGCCCGCCGGGATTCGCGGTGCGAATTCCTGTCAGCGCCCTTTTGGTGTATCCGCCCCGGGCATGACCTTCGCCGCCCACAGGCTGAGCGTCGCCCCGATGATGGACTGGACGGACCGGCACTGCCGGGCCTTCCATCGGTCCCTGACCCGCCGGGCCATGCTCTACACCGAAATGGTGACCGCCGATGCGGTCATCCATGGCGACCGCACGCGCCTGCTGCGTCATGACCCGGAGGTCGGGCCGGTGGCGCTGCAGCTGGGTGGATCGGACCCGAAGGCGCTGGCCGAAGCAGCGCGGGCGGCCCTGTCGTTCGGCTATGACGAGATCAATCTCAATGTCGGCTGTCCGTCCGACCGGGTGCAGTCGGGCCGGTTCGGGGCCTGTCTGATGCGCGAGCCCACCCTCGTCGCCGACTGCATGCGCGCCATGGCCGAAGCGGTACCGGTGCCGGTGACCGTCAAATGCCGGATCGGCGTCGACGACCAGATCCCGGAACAGGCGCTGTTCGCCCTTGTGGAGGCCTGCACCGAAGCCGGGGTCGATCACTTCATCGTCCATGCCCGCATGGCCTGGCTCAAGGGGCTGTCGCCCAAGGAGAACCGGGACATCCCGCCGCTCGACTATGACCTCGTCCGGCGACTGAAGCGCGAGCGGCCCGAACTGACCGTGGTGCTGAACGGCGGCGTGGCCTCGGTCGAGGCAGCGCGCGAGCTTCTGGAACCGCTGGACGGCGTGGCGCTGGACGGCGTCATGCTGGGCCGCACCGCCTATCATGAGCCCGCGGGTCTCGGCCGGGTCGATCCGCTGATCTTCGGCGAGGGCGAGGCGCGGTCGGTCGAGGACGCGCTTGCCACCTACCGCCCCTATATGGCGGCGCGGCTGGAGGAGGGCGTGCCTCTGCCGGCCATGGCGCGCCACATGCTGGGCCTGATGCACGGTCGGCCGGGCGCGCGCAGCTGGCGGCGGATCCTGACGGTCGACAGCATCCAGCCCGGCGCGGGGCTGGAGGTTCTGGACCGGGCGCTGGACGCCGTGTTCGAGGCCGAGACCCGGGCCGCCGCGCGGCTTGAGTCCGCCGCCTAGTGGACCTTTCCTCCCTCGAGTTTGCCAGCCTGATCGCGGGGCTGGCCGCAGCGGGGGTATTCGCCGGACTGATCGCGGGCCTGTTCGGGGTGGGCGGCGGCACGGTGATCGTGCCGGTGCTGTTTTGGGCCTTTGCCCTGCTGGGTCTGGGCGGCGAGGCCAATCTGCATGTGGCGGTCGGCAGTTCCCTGCTCAGCATTGTGCTGACCTCCTGGCGGTCGCTGACGGCGCACCGGGCGCATGGGGCGGTCGATGAGGTCGTGCTGAAGACCTGGACGCCCTGGGTCGGCGGTGGCGCGCTGGTCGGGGCGTTTCTGGCGGGGCTGGTGTCGATGCAGGAGCTGGCCTGGATTTACGCGATCTTTCTGGGCCTGATCGCTGCCCAACTGGGCCTGATGCCCGAGCGCTTCACCCTGGCCCGGGATGTGCCGACGGGCTGGGCCCGGCGCGGCTGGGGCACGGCCATCGGCGGGCTGTCGGCCATGATGGGTATCGGCGGCGGCAGTTTCGGCGGGCTGATGATGACCCTGTGCGGACGCCCAATCCATCAGGCGGTGGCCACGGCCTCGGGCTTCGGCATGGCGATTGGCGCGGCTGCGACCGTCGGATTTGTCGTGTTCGGCTGGTCGGCCGAGGGACGCCCGCCGCTGTCGCTGGGTTATGTCAATGTGCCCGCCGCCCTCGTGATCGGGGGGCTGACAGCCCTTGTCGCCCCGTATGGCGCACGGCTGGCCCACCGCCTTGACCGACGGCTGCTCCGGCGGCTGTTCGCCCTCTACCTGATGGCGACGGCGGTCTCGGTGTTGATCAAGGCGCTTTAGGGTTTGAGCACCAGGCCCTCGGGCGTGGCCTCGAAACCCGACAGGCGGCCGAGGAAGCTCATCCCCAGCAAGGAGTGCGGCAAGTCGGCCTGGACCACCAGGGCGGCGACATCGCGGATCTCGACGCCCGCCACGGTTACGCTGGACAGCGTCACCGATGCGGCCTGGGCCATGCCCGACACGGTGCGAACCGACTGGCTGTAATCGAGGGTCTCTGGGTTCAGTCCCAGCACCCGGGCATCGGCCGGGCGCAGCACCACGGCGGCGGCCCCGGTATCGACCAGCAGGGCGACGGGTTTGTTCTCCACCTGGGCGCGGGCCCAGTAATGACCGTCCGCACCGCGCTGGATGGGGGTGGCAGTTTCGGTCATCCGCACCACGGCGGCCGGCTGGGGCGCAGCTTGGGCGGATTTGTCGGAAAGGGCCCCAAAGCCCCAGGCCGCCAGAAGGGAGGTCCCCACGGCTGCGGCCAGAATGGCACTTCCGGAAACGCTGCCGGTCATGTCGATACTCACTCGGACACCCGTATGTACGCGCCGCTTCTGCGGCAATCATGGCTCCGGTCTAGGGCATGGACGTTGGGATGCGGTGAAGCGTCATGGCTGACAAATGGTTAGCGCGGCACCAGCCCCTGCAACGCCGGGTCAAGGCGCGTCACCCGCCCGGGCAGCTCCTCCAGAATGGCCTCGCGGGTCGCCTCATCCAGACGGCTCCATTCGGCGATTTCCTGCAACGAGCGCAGGCAGCCGAGGCACAGGCCGGAGGCGCCATCGACCGTGCAGACCTTGGTGCAGGGGGTCTTGATGGGCTTGGGCGGGCCGTCTGAGGGGGTGCGCATATGTGACATATGTCGAAAACATACTCCGGTAACAGACGAAAAAACTTGCATCCGTCACAAAACTGTCGTTTCCTGTAAACGACGCGAAACGACTGAGAGGGTGAAAGCCCCTGTGAGCACGACGCGTCTCTTTTCATCGTTCAGCGAAAGGAGACGCCACCATGAACAGGAAAGAGAAAAACCTCCAGCATGCCATGATGTCCTTTGCCCTGTGGGGCGGGCTTCTGGTGGACACACGGAATACGAACGGGGCGGGCGACCGCGTGGTCAGCCACCCGTCGAACTTTGTGCCCTATCCGATCAAGAAGCGCCGCTGATCGCCACGAGGCGGCCTTGCGGCTTGCATCTGAAGGCCCCGGACCTGAAAAGGCCGGGGCTTTTCAATTCTGGATCTGGGGTGTGGCATGGCGGGACTGATCGAGACGCGGCGCGAAGGGCCGATCGTCATCTGGACCCTGAACCGGCCCGGGCGGCTGAACGCCCTGCCCGATCTGGAGGACGGCGACGCCTTTGCTGCGGCCTGCCAGGCTGTCAATGCCGACCCCGAGGTCCGGGTCGTGATCCTGACCGGGGCAGGGCGGGCCTTTTCCGCCGGGGGCGACCTCAAGGCCATGCGCGACCGCCGCGACATGTTTGAAGGCCCTGGCACCGCCATCCGCGAGCGCTATCGCCGGGTCGTGCACCGGATTGTGCGCAGCCTGTATGAGCTCGAGGTGCCGCTGGTGACGGCGGTCAACGGACCGGCCATGGGGCTGGGCGGCGACATCGCCGGTCTGGGCGACATCCGCATCGCCTCGGACGCGGCCAGTTTCGGCGCGCCCTTCCTGAAGCTGGGTATCCTGCCGGGCGACGGCGGTACCTGGCTGTTGCCGCGCAATGTCGGCTATGCCCGGGCGGCGGAATTGCTGTTCACCGCGCGCTCCATCGATGCGGCCACGGCGCTGGAGTGGGGTCTGGTCAACCGGGTGGTGCCCGCCGCCGCCCTGATGGACGAGGCCCTGACGATGGCCCGCGAGATCGCCGCCCAGCCGCCCCAGGCGCTGCGCATGACCAAGGCCCTGCTGCGTCAGGGGCGGGATCTCAGCTTTGATCAGATCCTTGAAATGACGGCCGCCATGCAGGCTCTCGCCCATATGACCGACGACCACGCCGAGGGCGTGGCCGCCGCTCTGGAAAAGCGGCCCGGGACCTTCACGGGGACCTGAGCGCCCTTCCGGGACATCAGGCTTCGGTGATCAGCCGCCGGGGGCCTGCATGGCGCGGTCGGGGCCGACGCCGACCTGGGTGTCGCGCGGGGCGCCAGCGGTTTCGCCCGGCCTCATGAACTTCACCAGCACCCGCTGACCGATCAGCAGGGGGGCATCGTCATAGGCGACGACCACCTCGATGACCCGCTCGTCCGACCGTTGCGAGGGGTCATCCGAGGACAGTTTGCGGGCCCCGAATACGGCGGCGCGGCGCAGCACCCGGCCGACATAGACCTTGGAGGGGTCACCCTCGGGGCTGATCTCGACGGCCTGACCGATCTGGATGTTGGGGATGTCGGCCTCGACGATCTCGGCGCGCACGATGCGCGGGGCATCGGGCTCGAGGTCGAACATGGTCGAGACGTTCAGGGTCGAGGCCCCGGCGCCGGGGTTTGCATAGCGGCGCACGATCCGGCCGCTCATCGGGGCGCGGACGACCGTCAGTTCCAGATTGTATTCGGCCTCGGCCAGACGGGCCTCTACCGTGCGGACGCTGGCTTCCTGGCTGGCCAGACGGGCCTCGGCCATGGCGACGGCGTCGCGGGCCTGATCCAGACGCTGGGCGGCGATATAGTTGCTGTCGGCCAGCGAGGACATGCGCTCGTATTCGCGGCGGGCAGCGCTCAGATCGACACGCAGGGCGGCTAGCTGGCTGCGGGCCTGGGCGACCTCGGCCTGGGCGCGCTGAACGGCGAGGCGAGGCTCGTCGTCTTCCTGACGGGCCAGGATCTGACCGGCGGAGACCAGATCGCCTTCCTCGACATAGACGGCCCGGACAATGCCGCCGCGGCGGGCCGCGACCTGGATGATGCCGCCCTCGACGTCGGCCTTGCCGTTGGCGACGGCCGCATAGGGGCTGACGGGCGCATTGGCTGTGGCCTCGGCCAGTTCGGCCTGTTTGGCCTTGTTGGCGCCCTGCATCATCATGAAGCCGACGACAGCGACGACAATGACGACAAGGCCGATCCAGAGCCATTTGTTCTTCAGGAAGGCGGGCATGGCGGTCTTTCGGTCTCTGAGAGAGGGTTAGTGGTGGGCCCAATCAGTGGTGGGCAAGGGCGGCGTTGGGGTCCGGAACGCGGCGCTCATCGGAAATGATGATGCCGTCCTCGATCTTGATGACGCGGTCGGCCCAGGCCTCGAGGCGCGGGTCGTGGGTGACGCAGATGACGGCGGCCCCGTGTTGGGTGGCGGCGCGCCGCAGCAGCTGGATGACGATCTGGCCGTTCTCGCCATCGAGGGCCGAGGTCGGTTCGTCGGCGAACAGGATCTGCGGGTTCTTGGCGAGGGCGCGGGCGATGGCGACGCGCTGCTTTTCGCCGCCCGACAGGATCGACGGGCGCTGGTGCAGCCGGTGGCCCAGCCCCACTTCCTTCAGCGTGATCATGGCCTGTTTGCGCGCGTCGGACTTTGACAGTCCCTGGAACTTCAGCACGATCTCGACCTGCTGCAGGGCCGACAGGGCCGGGAACAGGTTGAAGCCCTGGAAGATGAAGCCGCAGTGATCCAGCCGGAACTTGTCGATCTTGCCCGACGACATCTTCCAAAGATTGTCGACGTCCAGTGCGCTGACCTTGCCCTCTTCGGGGCGCAGCAGGCCCGACAGGGCGGCGATCAGGGTCGACTTGCCCGAGCCGGACGGGCCCATGACCATGGTCAGGTCGCCGTGGCGCGCGTCGAAATCGACGTTCTTGAGCACTTCGATGAAGGCCTTGCCCGACTTGAACCGCTTGACCAGACCCTTGGCCTCGATCGCGAAGTCGCCGTGCTTGCCGTGCGTTTTTGTGGCGTTCATCGCAGCAGGTCCGCCGGTTGGCTGTTCTTGAGGACGCCCATCGACAGCAGGCCCGACAGCATGGCGATGATGATCAGCCCGCCGCCGACCACGATCAGCAGTATGGGGGGCAGGGAGATGATGACGGCATTCGACAGGGCGAACCACTGCACCAGCATCGTCAGGCCGATGGCGGCGGCCACGCCGACCAGACCGACCCAGAAGCTCAGCTCCATAACGATGCGGCGCAGCGAGCCCATGCCGACGCCGAGGGCCCGCAGCGAGGCGAACTCCTTGATGTTGGCCATGATGGCGCCGCGCAGGGTCTGCCAGGTGATGGCCACGCCGATGATGGTGCCCAGCACCACGCAGCCGCCGATGATGATCACCAGAATGCCTTCCTCGAACATGGCCCCGGCATTGGCATCGGCCAGCTCCTGACGGGTCCAGGCCTTCCACTGGCCGTCGCCCATGGCGGTCAGCTGGGCGGCGACGACCTGGGCGCGGGCCGGGTCGCTGATCTTGATCATCAGCGGGCCGACGCGGGAGCCTTCGTCGGACTGTCCCACCATGCGCAGGGTGTCGCGCGACATGACGATGGTGGACTGCATCATATTGGGATAGCCGCGGGTCACGCCGACCACGGTCACGGTCCGGCCGTTATAGAGGGCGCGGTCCCCCAGCTTGACGCCCAGCTTGGTCAGGGCCGTCTCATCGACCGCCACGGTGTAGGGCTGGCGCAGGGCATCGACCAGTTCCTGGGAATAGTCGCGCGGGATGGTCACCGACCCCGGCGTGGTGTCGATGATGACCGTCTGCACGAACTCGCGGCGCGGGGCCTTGGTCTTGGCCCGCTCGGCCTGGGACATGGTCGGGTCATAGCCTCTGATGCTCTGGAAGCTGCCACCGGCGCCGTCCAGCGGCTTGACCTCGACCACCTCGGGGTGGCGATAGGCCAGCGGGATGAAGCGGCGCGGCACGCCCGAGGGGCCGCCGATCAGGCTGGTGGCGCCGGGCTGCATGATCATGATGTCGGCGCCCGACCGTTCGATGGTCGCGGTAAAGCCCTTGCCGATGCCGATGAAGACGCCGGTCATGGCCAGCACCAGCAGGCCCGACAGCGCCAGCGCCATCACGGCCGCCATATAGCGGCGCCATTCATACAGCAGTGTGGATAGTGCAAGCGACATATGTGGTGCCAAACCCCTGACGTTGGCCCGGTTCTGAAGGCCATGACGCGCAAGGCCAAGTTAAATCGGGGTAAGGGTCATGTTCATCCCCCCGTGATCGGCATGGACGACAGGCCCACAGGCGGTTTAACTCCGACGACAGGGACGGCCCCCGGGCCCGACACCATCCAGGAAACACCCCCATGACTGTTCATCCGCTTCGCTTCGCCGTCTCGCTGGCCGCTCTCGGCATGGGCGCCGCCCTGGGCCTCGGGCCGGTCACCCCGGCCCAGGCCGATGAGGGGATGTGGACCTTCGACAACTTCCCCATCGCCCGCGCCAATGCGGCGCTGGGGACGGCCATCGATCAGGCCTGGCTGGACCGGGTGCAGCGCAGCTCGGTCAAGTTCGGGGGCTGTTCGGCGGGCGTGGTCTCGGGCCAGGGTCTGGTGCTGACCAACAACCACTGTGTCGCCAGCTGCGTTGCCCAGCTCTCGACCCCGGCCATCAACTATGCCGAGACCGGCTTTACCCCCGCCACGCGCGACGAGGAGCTGCGCTGTCCGGGGGCCTCGGCCGAGATCCTGATGGACATCACCGATGTCACCGAACGCATGCATGCGGCCGGGCGCGGCCTGAGCGGTGCGGCCTTCAACCGCGCCCGTGACACCGAGGCCGCAGCCATCGAGGCGGAATATTGCAAGGACCTCCCCGAGCGCCGCTGTCAGGTGGTGTCGCTCTACCGGGGCGGTCAGTTCAAGCTCTACAGCTATCGCCGCTACACCGATGTGCGGCTGGCCTTTGCGCCCGAGGATCGCGCCGCGACCTTTGGCGGCGACCTCGACAATTTCAACTTCCCGCGTTTCGCCATCGATGCGGCCTTCATCCGCCTGTACGAGAACGGTGCGCCGGTCGAGACGCCGACCCACTTCACCTGGAACCCGGACCGCCCGACGGCGGGCGAGCCCGTATTTGTCTCGGGTAGCCCCGGGGCGACCCAGCGCCTGCTGACCATGGACCAGCTGCTGACCGTGCGGGACGTGCAGCTGCCGCTGGATCAGCTGATCATGTCCGAACTGCGCGGCCGCATGATCCGCTTCGGGTCCGAGAGTGAGGAAAATGCTTTCATCGTCATGGATCCGCTGGTCGGCCTTGAGAACAGCTACAAACGTGGCATCGGCCGCATGCGGGCCCTGATCGACGCCGACTTCATGGCCGCCAAGGCCGAGCAGGAAGCCGACTTCCGCGGCCGCTCGGGCGACTGGCTGGCAGCCCACACGGCCGCCGGGGGCGCCGACCCCTGGACCACCCTGTCGGCGGTGCAGGACGATGTCCGACGGCTCTATCCGGCCTATGCCCTGCTGGTCGCCCGCGCGGGCGGCGGCTCGACCCTCTATGGCTGGGCCGAGACCCTGGTGCGGGCGGCGCAGGAGCGCGATAAGCCTGCGACCGAGCGCCTGCCCGAATATGCCGACACCCGGCTGGGCGGGATCGAGTCGCGCCTGCTGGCCGACCGCCCGGTCTATGCAGACCTGGAACAGGTGCGCATGGAATGGTGGCTGTCGAAGTCCCGCGAGTGGCTGACGGTCGATGATCCGCGCATCCGCACCCTGCTGGGCCGCGAGTCTCCCGAGGGGCTGTCGGAGCGGCTGATTTCCGGCACGACGCTGGCTGATCCCGCCGTGCGCAAGGCCCTGTGGGACGGCGGGCTCCCGGCCATCATGGCCTCGGACGATCCGCTGATCCGCTATGTCCTGTCGATCCAGGGCGTGACCCGGTCGGTGCGCGCCGAGTGGGAGGACACGGTCGAGGCCCCGACCGCCCAGGCGTCCGAGGATCTGGCCGCCGCCCGCTTCGCCGCCTATGGCGACAGCGTCTATCCGGATGCGACCGGCACCCTGCGTCTGACCTGGGGCCGGGTCGAGGGCTGGACGTATCAGGGCACGACGGTTCAGCCCTTCACCACCTTCGGCGGGCTGTGGGACCGGTCGACCGGTGCCCCGCCCTTCGATGTGGCGCCGAAACTGCTGGCCGCGCGTGACCGGATCGACCCGGACACGGTGTTGAACATGTCGGTCTCGACCGACACCATCGGCGGCTCATCGGGGTCCCCCGCCATCAATGCCCGGGGCGAGATCATCGGGGCCAATTTTGACTCGACCGTCCTGACCCAGCGCAACGCCTACGGCTATGACCCCTCGGTCAATCGCAGCGTGATCGTCACGACCGGCGCCATCACCGTAGCGCTCCGCGACGTCTATGGCATGGACGGCCTGCTGGCCGAGCTCGGCGTCGAGTGAGGCAGTAGGGAATAGGCAGTAGGCAGTAGGCAGTAGGGACTGTGTTGTGGCGGGGGCTGAGCCATGGATCAGATCAACAGCTATCGTGACCTCAAGGTCTGGCAGCGGGCGATGGATATGGCTCAGTCGATCTACGAGCTGACGAGGTCGTATCCGGGCGAAGAGCGGTTCGGCTTGACCGCCCAAACCCGACGTGCCGCCACCTCGGTGCCCGCCAATATCGCCGAAGGCTATGGCCGGTCCTCGAAAGGTGCCTACCTCAACTTCCTCAGGATCGCGCAGGGTTCACTGAAGGAAACCGAGACCCACCTGCCGATTGCCGTCCGCGTCGGCCTTGCGACCGAAGTCGCCGCAGCCGACGCTCTGCGTCAGGCCGATGAACTCGGAAAAATGCTGCGCGGCCTCATCATCCGACTTGAGGCGCATGCCCCCGACTGACCCGCGTGACCCTACTGCCTACTGCCTACTGCCTAAACTTCAGAGGTGCGCCATCTTCCGGCGGGCCTTGTCGAAATACTGCCACCCGGTCCAGAGGGTGATGATCGCTGCGGCCCAGATCAGCACATCGGCAAACATCTGGAAGTAGGGATAATATTCGAACTCGAGCCCAAAACCGTCCCAGTTGCGGGCAAACAGCTGCGCGCCCAGCGCCACCAGCTGCAGGGTGGTCTTCCACTTGGCCAGCAGGGTGACCGGCAGTTTGACCTTGCCGGCCACGGTCTCGCGCAGGGCCGAGACCGCGAACTCGCGGAACAGGATCAGGCCGCAGGGAATGGCGATCTGCGGCACCGAACCCGAGGTCAACACGCCCAGGATGGCGCCGGTCACCAGCACCTTGTCGGCGATGGGATCGAGGATCGCCCCCCAGCGTGTGGTCGCGTGCCAGCGCCGGGCCAGATATCCGTCGATCCAGTCGGTTGTGGCCGCCACGACAAAGATGATGAAGGCCACGCGATAGAGGCCGAACTGGTCCTCGGGGCTGAGATAGGACGACACGATCGGTATGCCGCCCGTGGCTCCGGCGAGGATCAGGAACATCACCACCCCGGCGGCCAGCCGCAGGCCGGTCAGGATGTTGGGGATGGGATTGGCGTGGTGGTGGGGGGCAGTGTCCGACTGGGGCATGGTCATCTCCGATCCCATGGATGTGCCATGCTTCGCGGGCGCTGGCGAGCCGTTCAGACCGGCTGGAACTGCCCGTCGTCTCCCAGAACGCGCAGCACCCCGTCGGCGATGCCGAAATGCAGACCGGTCAGGGTCAGGGCGCCCGTCGCCTCGCGCTCGGCGATCCACGGGAAGGTCCGCAGATTGTCGAGCGACAGCCGCACGATGGCCTCCTCGCTCAGCTGCTCGGCGTGATCGTGGCTGCAGGTGTGCAGGACCTCGCGCACCGCCGGGCGGCCCTGATCGATCCAGGCCTCGACGAAATCCAGTCCCGGCGGCGGGCTTTCGGAGCGCATGGCCGCCACCCCGCCGCAGTGGGCATGGCCCATGACGACGATGCGCGACACCTTCAGCGCCTTGACCCCAAACTCCAGCGCCGACGACACCCCGTGCAGCCCGCCGTCGGGCTGGTAGGGCGGCACCAGATTGGCGACATTGCGCACGACAAACAGATCGCCGGGCGCGGCGTCAAAGATCAGCGCCGGGTCCGCCCGACTGTCCGAACAGGCCAGGAACAGGGTGTGCGGCGTCTGCCCGGCCTCGGCCAGGGTCTCATAGGCCGCACGGGCCCGCGGCCACTGATGCGCACGAAACCGGCGATAGCCGGCCAGCAAGGGATCGGAGGAGAGGTCGGTCATACGAGGAGCCTAGCGGTTTGAGCGGGTCCCGAAAATGGTGTATACTCGTATATACATTGGGAGTAGCGCCATGGGTGTCGTCAGTCGGATATTTCGCAGTGGCAACAGCGACGCCGTGCGCCTGCCCAAGGAAATCACCTTTGGCCCGGGCGTAGAGGTCGAGATCGAGCGCAATGGCGATGTGGTCACCATGCGGCCAAGGCGTATGACGCCGCGACAACTGGTCGAGGCTCTCGACAGGCTACCGAAACCCTCCAGCGTTCAGAAGCGTCCGCCCTTCATCGCGCCGGTCCGCAAAGGTCTCTGATTGGCCCTGCTCCTCGATACCAGCATTGCCATCCCTCTAAGGGATGGGGACGTTGATGTGCGTGCCAGAGTGGCGCGCTCCGACGAGCAGCTGCTCCTTTCAGTCATTTCGGTTGTTGAACTCAAAGCCGGTCTGACCGGACCTGAGTCCCCCGTGCGCGAAGCGACCCTCTCACTGATGCTTCGGGAGATCGAGGTCCTGGGTTTCGGCCTTGCGGAGGCAGACGCTTACGGGGCGATTGTCCAGGCGGTCGGCTTCTCCCGCAGCAAGGTTCTGGACCGGATGATCGCCGCCCAGGCCATTGTCGCGGGCGCAACCCTGGCCACCCTCAATCCCGCCGACTTCCGCGACATCCCGGGCCTCTCCCTGCTGGAGTGGTGAGCCTCAGCCCTTGCGGAAGAAGGCGTGGATGCGTTCTGCGGTCTGCTGGCTGATGCCGTCGACCTTGGCCAGATCGACGACCTCCGCCCGCGACACCCCCTTGGCCGAGCCGAAGGCCTGCAGCAGGGCCTTCTTGCGGCCCGGGCCGATGCCCTCGATCTGGTCCAGCGGGTTCTTTTTGATATCCATCGACCGGCGCGTCGCATGGGCGCCGTTGGCGAACCGGTGGGCCTCGTCGCGCAGCCGCTGCAGATAATAGAGGGCCGGCGACTTCTGCGGCAGCATGAAGGGCGGCTTGCCCGGCATGAAGAAGCGTTCGCGCCCCGCGTCGCGGTCGGGCCCCTTGGCCACGCCGACCACGGCCACATCGTCGATGCCCAGATCGGCCATGACCCGCACGACCTCCGACAGCTGGCCGGCGCCGCCGTCGATCAGGATCAGATCGGGCCTCTCGGCCGCCTGACCGGCCTCCTCATCCTTGAGCAGGCGGGCAAAGCGCCGGGTCAGAACCTCGCGCATCATGCCGTAGTCGTCGCCGGGGGTCAGGTCCTGATCGCGGATGTTGAACTTGCGGTACTGGTTCTTCCGGTAGCCCTCGGGCCCTGCCACGATCATGCCACCGACCGCGTTCGAGCCCGAGATATGGGCATTGTCATAGACCTCGATCCGCTCGGGCCGGGCCTCCAGCCCGAAGGCCTCGGTCACCGCCTCCAGGATCTTGCCCTGGGCCGAGGTCTCGGCCAGCCGCCGGCCCAGCGCCTCGCGCGCATTGGTCAGGGCATGGTCGACCAGGCTCAGCTTGTCGCCGCGCTTCGGAATGGCGATCTCGACCTTGTGCTCGACCTTGAGGCTGAAGGCCTCTTCCAGCAGCTCCAGCTCCAGCGGGCGAAGGTTGGTCAGGATCAGCCGCGGGACCGGCTTGTCCTCATAGAATTGCGCCAGAAAGGCCGACAGGATTTCCGTGTCGCTGTCGCTCTTGTCGATGCGCGGGAAATAGGCCCGCCCGCCCCAGTTCTGGCCCGCGCGATAGAAGAACACCTGCACACAGGCCTGCCCGGCGTCGCTGTGCAGGGCGAATACATCGGCCTCGGACACTCCGCCCGCCAGCCGCGAATATTCCATCGAAATGGCCGTCAGCGCCCGGATGCGGTCGCGCAGCCGCGCCGCCCGCTCATAGTCCATGGCCTCGGACGCCGCCTGCATGTCGCGCGACAGCCGCCCGACCACGGCATCCGACTTGCCGTTCAGAAACGCCGCTGCCTCGCCCACCAGCCGGTTGTAGTCCTCCAGCGAGATCAGGCCCGTGCACGGCGCCGAACAGCGCTTGATCTGGTGCAGCATGCAGGGCCGGGTGCGCCCCTCATAGACACTGTCCGAGCACGACCGCAGCAGGAAGGCCTTCTGCAGGGTGGTCAGTGTCCGGTTGACCGCCCAGGTCGAGGCGAACGGCCCGTAATAGTCGCCCTTGATGGTGCGCCCGCCCCGGTGCTTGCGGATCTGGGGCGCGGGGTGGTCGCGCCGGATCATCAGCTGGGAGAAGCTCTTGTCGTCGCGCAGCAGCACATTGTAGCGCGGCTTCAGCGACTTGATGTAGGTCGCCTCCAGCAGCAGGGCCTCGGTCTCCGACGCCGTCAGCACCAGCTGCATCGACCGCGTCTGGTTGACCATCAGGGCCGTGCGCTGGCTGTGCACCCGCCCTTGGGCATATTGCAGCACGCGCTTCTTCAGCGACTTGGCCTTGCCGACGTACAGGCACGAGCCGTCCTCGCCATACATGCGATAGACGCCCGGCTTGTCGGGCGCACGCCGCGCCTCGTCGCGGATCAGCTCCGCGCCGACCAGTGGCGGTTTTTCCGTCAGGGAATCAGGGGGCAGGGCAGTCATCGCCCCCAATATAGGTCTACCCGCGCCGGACCAGAACCACGCCGCCGATCACCATCAGGATACCGGCCACCCGCATCAGGTTCATCGGCTGCTTCGGCACGCCCATGGCCCCGAAATGGTCGAGGATCAGGCTGATGATCAGCTGCCCGGCCACCATCAGGGTTATGGTCACTGCCACCCCCAGCCGCGGCACGGCCCAGGCGGCCGCGACTACGAACACCGAGCCATACAGCCCGCCGATCCACACCCACCAGGGCAGCGACCGCGTCGCCGCCATATCCGGCCGGGTCTGCAGCATCAGCGCCAGCATCCCCAGCGCCACTGTGCCGACCGCGAACGAAATAAATGCCGCATTGACCGGCGAGGCCACGGCCTCGGCCAGCCGCGCATTGGTCGGCGCCTGAAGGGCGGTCGCCCCTCCCGCCAGAACGACGGCCAGCATGGCAAGCAGTGCAGGGTTCATCCGCGCTGGCTAGCACCGGGAGGGGCGGATGGGAACGCTGTCCTCACCACCGTAGGTCGGCCGGCACACCGTCCAGATACTCCCTCAGCCGCGCACGGCTGCCCCGGCTGAGGGCGTCGGGCAGGGCGTCGGGCGCGAACCAGCCGGTCTCGGCGATCTCGCCGTGCTGGCTGGCGGGGCCGGTCTCAAAGTCGCGGATCAGATAGACGGCCACGTGGTCGCCCCGGAAATGGGCCTCGTTCGAATGGATCGACAGCAGGGTGGCGGGCCCGGTCAGGATCAGGCCGGTTTCCTCGCGCATCTCGCGCACCAGGGCGTCATGCAGGCTCTCGCCGCGATCAACGCCGCCGCCGGGCAGCCACCAGTCGGGTAGATAGGTGTGGCGGACCAGCAGGATGCGGCCCTCTGCGTCGACCGCCAGACCCCGCACGCCCAGCGTCATGCCGCGTGTTATCCGGGCCAGGGTGTGAAAGGCCGGACGGGTGAACGGCTCGATGCGTTCGCGCCAATTGCGGGGGGGAGAGGGGGCCATGCGGCTTGATGGCCCGGCCTGCGCCCCTTGAACAGAGGCCGGGCGCGCTTTAAGGCCAGAACCAGATTTCCGACGGGAGAATTCCATGACCGCGCTCTTCATCATCTTCGGCTTTGTCATCGTTCTGGGCGCGCTGAACGTGTTCGAGTTCGGCCGGGTTGACTGACACCCCCGCAGGTCCGTCTGACATGCCCGGGGCTGTGCTGGTCACCGGCGGCGCCAAACGCATCGGGCGCGCCATCGTGCTGGCGCTCGCTGGCGCAGGCCATGACGTGGCCATCCACTGCCGATCGTCGAAAGACGCCGCCAAGATGCTGGCCGGAGAGGTCCGCGCGCTCGGCCGCCGCGCCGTCGTGCTCACCGCCGACCTGTCGCAGGAAGATCAGGTCCGCCGTCTGGTGCCCGACACCGTGGCCGCGCTGGGGCCCCTGACCGGCCTTGTGAACAATGCCTCCGCCTTTGAGGATGATCGCGTCGGGGATCTGTCGCGGGCCCTGTGGGACCGGCATATGGAGACCAATCTGCGCGCGCCCGTGGTGCTGGCCGAGGCCCTGGCCGCCCAGGTGCCCGACGGCGGCGGCTGGGTCGTCAACCTGCTGGACCAGCGGGTGAAGAAGCCCGATCCCCGGTTCTTCTCCTATGCCCTGTCGCGGGCCGGCCTGTGGTGGGCGACGCGCACCCTGGCCCAGGCGCTGGCGCCGCGCGTGCGGGTCAATGGCGTGGGCCCCGGCCCGACGCTGGCCTCGGTGCACCAGAGCGAGGCCGACTTTCAGGCCGAGGTCGAGGGCACGCCGCTCAGGCGCGCCATCCGCCCCGAAGAGATCGCCGACGCCGTCCTGTGGCTGGCCCGGGCACCCGGCGTGACCGGCCAGATGATCGCCGTCGACGCGGGCCAGCATCTGGCCTGGCGCACCCCCGATATCGAAGAGGACTGATCCATGGCTGACGGCCTGCGCCACGAGGGGCTGACCGTGTTCGTGCGCGACCTTGTGGTCGAGGCCGGCATCGGCGTGCACGACCACGAACTTGGCCGCCTGCAGACCCTGGTGATCAATGTCGCGCTGCAACTGGCGCCCGGACCGGTCGAGGCGCTGGGTGATACGCTGAACTATGAGGATGTCGCCCGCCTGTCGCGCGAGTTGGTGGCCGAGGGCCATGTCGGTCTGGTGGAGACCTTTGCCCAGCGACTGGGCCGAAGCCTGATGGCCGATCCGGTCGTGCAGGGGGTGACGGTGCGCATTGGCAAGCCCGGCTGTCTGGCCGACGCGGCCGAGGCCGGCTGCGAGATACGCCTGTCGCGCGGCTGACAGTGGTTGCGCCCGCGCGCCCGCCCCGGCATTGTCGCCCCGAAGTGTGAGGAGCCAGATGGCCGAACCCGGCGATCCCGACCTGTTCAAGGACCAGCCCGCCCCCCGGCCCGAGGCCGACCCGGATGCCGAGGTCGGATTCTGCTCGCCCGAATCGCTGGCGGCCCATCCGCGCAGCCCTGAGCCCGAGGTCGCGCCGGAGCCTGAACCCGCTCCCGAGCCCGATCCGGTGGATGATCCGATGAATGCCCCGCTGGTCGCGCCGCTCGCCCCCACGCATAGCGCCCCGGCCCACAGCGCCCCGCCCCGGCCCTCCCGCACCGACGACCTGCCCGAGCCCGAGGGCATGATGGGCCTCTATACCGTCTATGCCCTGATCCTGTTCGCCATTCCGACCTTCGGTGTGTCGGCGGTAATCGGCCTGCTGGCGGTCATGGTGCGCGACGTCCCGACCCATGCAGTGGCCGCCAGCCACCACGTCTTTCAGGTCCGCACCCTGTGGGCAGCGGCGGTCGTGGCGGTGCTCGGCGTCATCCTGATCGTGGTCAACGCCGGGGTGTTCGTGCTGTTCCTGCTGGTGCTGTGGGTGCTGGTGCGCGGCGCCTGGGGCAGCTGGCTGCTCAAGTCACGCCGGGCCATCCCCAATCCGCGCTCCTGGTGGATCTGAGCCCCGGGCCTCAAGGCTTGAAAGCCCGCCCGCCACATCCCAGATAGGGCTTTGATGGATTCGCCGCTTTCGGGGGTCCGCATCAAGGGTCGCTTTCAGGAGGGCCGGATGACCACGCGTACAGTCCTGTTCGACAGCCCGTTTCTGCTGGGCTTTGACCATACCCGCAGCCTGATCGACCGGGCGGCGCGGGCGGCCTCCGAGGCCTATCCCCCCTATAATGTCGAGCAGCGCGGCGAGGCCGCCGTTCGCATCACCCTGGCCGTGGCCGGGTTCGCGCCCGACGACCTGTCGATCACCCTCGAAGGCCGCCAGCTGACCATTTCCGGCAAGCGCGACGGCGGCGACAAGGGGGGGGCCGAGAATGCCTATCTGCACCGCGGCATCGCGGCGCGGGGGTTTCTGAGGACCTTTGTTCTGGCCGATGGCCTTGAGGTCGAGGAAGCCTCGCTGGAACACGGTCTGCTGCACGTGGATCTCAAGCGGCCCGAACAGGTGTCCCAGACCCGCCGCATTCCCATCACGACCCGCTGATAGGCTGGTCCCGCCTCCGATCCTTTCCGGAGCCACTTTCCGGGGTCACGCGTTGACCCTTCATACCCGCGTTTCAGGAGCCCACTTCAGGTGATGACGACCGACGACATGACGGACAAGGCCTTTGCCGATCTGGGTGCGCCCGATCTGGTCTATGTGCGTGAGGTGGCCGCGTCCGAAATCATGGACGAGGTGGCCGGCGCGACCGATCCGGATCAGCCGCCCATCCGGCTGGACCCGCGCCAGACCCTGTATGCGGTGCACAGCGCCGACGGCGAGCGTCTGGCCGTCATGGCCGACCGGGAAAGCGCCTTTGCCGCCGCCGTGGCCCACGAGCTGGAGCCGGTCTCGGTTCACTAGACCGGCCGTTGGGCCTCAGGCCGCCGTCGATACGATCTGACGGACCAGCAGCGCATGCAGGGTATCGCGGCTGTCGGCCTGACGCAGGCGTTGCTGCAGGTCCGGCGAGCGCAGCGCGCGTGAGGCGGCAGCCAGGGCCCGCAGATGCCCGGCGCCATCGCTGGGCGGCGCGAACAGACCAAACAGGATGTCGACCGGTCGATCGTCGACGGCATCAAACGCGATCGGCGTCTCCAGCCGCACCAGAACGGCGAACACATGGTCCACATCCCGGTGCCGCGCATGGGGAAGCGCCACGCCCGAACCGACCCCGGTCGAGCCCAGCGCTTCGCGCTCCATGAGCGCATCCATCAGCGGGCCTGAATCGTCATGACCCAGCACATGGGCGGCGGCCTCGGCCACCGCCTGCAGGGCCTGACGTTTGGACGAGACGCTTCCGCGCAGGACGATACCGTCCCGGCTGACCAGATCTCCGATTTCCATATTCATCCCCGAACTACGCAACTGTGGACCCGGAAGGCGTCAGCCCTCTAGGCCCGACTTGCGGCCCCTTAAAGGCCTTATACCGCTGAACCGTTTACCGAACCGTGTCCGTTCTGTGAACTTGTCCGGCGGGGGTCGACCCAGCCGATGTTGCCATCGGGCCGGCGATAGACCACGGCCACGCCGCCGTGGGCCGCATTCTTGAACACGACGACGGGGTAGCCGCTCATGTCCAGCTCCAGCACGGCCTGACCGACTGTCAGGGTGCGCAGTTCGGATTCAGTCTCGGCGATCACCAGACCGGCCGGCGCCTCGCCCTCGGCCTTGCCCACATCGGCAAAGTCGTCGTCATCCGTATCGTCGAGATTGCGGAAGACGGTCATGCGCGCCACCTCTGCGGCCGCCATCTCCGTCTTCTCGGGCGACAGGCCCTTGGGCCCGGCGTGGTGATCCTTCAGCCGCCGCTTGTAGCGCCGGACGCGTTTTTCCAGCTTGTCGAGTGAATCGGAAAAGGCACTGTGGGCATCGCTCCCATGCCCGGTGGTGACCAGACTCTGGCCTGACGCCAGCCGGACCCAGCAATCGACCTTGAACCCGGGACCGTCCTTGGACACCACAACCTCGGCATCCTGTCCGCCGCGTTCAAAGTATTTGCCGACTCCCTCGTTGAGTTCCTGGGAGATGCGCGAGCCTAACGCTTCGCCGACATCCACGTGCTTACCGCTGACTTGGACTTGCATAGGAGATAGAACGCGACCGAAGCCGTTCGGTGTCAACGGACTTCACATTTTTGTGGTCGCCCAAGCAGACGCGGTTAACCGGTTTTCAGACGCCGCTTGCGCTCGACAGACGACGGAATTCGCAGGGCTTCGCGATATTTCGCCACTGTCCGGCGGGCAATATCGATGCCCGCCTGATTCAGCAATTCGACGATCCGGTCGTCGGACAAAACGTCGCCGTCTCGTCCTTCGTGGTCGATCATCGACTTGATCCGGTGACGGACGGCTTCGGCCGAGTGGCTGGACTGGCCGTCGACCGACTGGATCGCCGAGGTGAAGAAGAATTTCAGTTCGAACACCCCGCGGGGCGTGGCCATGTATTTGTTCGAGGTGACGCGGCTGACGGTCGACTCATGCATGCCGATCGCATCGGCCACCGTCTTCAGATTCAGCGGCCTCAGGAACTCGACGCCAAAGGCGAAAAAGGCATCCTGCTGGCGGATGATCTCGGACGATACCTTCAGGATGGTCTTGGCTCGCTGGTCCAGCGATTTGACCAGCCAGTTGGCCTGGGCCGCGCAGTCGGCGACGAAGGTCTTTTCCGTGTCCGACCGGGCACCGGCCGACACCACCCCGTGATAGCGCTTGTCGACCAGCAGTCGGGGCAGGGTGTCGGCGTTCAGCTCGATCCGCCAGCCGCCGGCCGGGTCGGGCCGCACCAGCACATCGGGGATCACCGTCTGGGCCGGCTCGCCGCCAAAGCCCGCGCCCGGGCGGGGCGTCAGGGCCTTCAGCTCGGAAATCATCTCGGACAGGTCCTCGGCATCGACGCCGCAGGCGCTGCGCAGGGCCGACAGATTGTGCCGCGCCAATAGCTCCAGATTGTCCAGCAGCGCCGCCATGGCCGGATCGAACCGGTTGCGCTCGACCAGTTGCAGCTTCAGGCATTCGGGCACCGAGCGTGCCATAATCCCGGTCGGCTCGAACCCGTGACAGACGGCCAGCACCGCCTCGACCCGGTCGATGCCGCAACCCAGCCGGTCGGCCACCTCGGCCAGATCGCCGCGCAGATAGCCATGGTCATCGACCATTTCGATCAGGGCCAGACCAATGGCCCGGTCGGCCGCGTTCAACGGCGTGCCTGACAACTGGGCCTGCAGATGCTCCCACAGGGTCAGTTCGCGGCTGTCGGCCCGCTCCATCCCCTCGCCCTCGGGGACGGGGCCACCCTTGCCCGTGCGCGACCAGTCCGACAGACCGGGCTGGGCCTCGTCGGCACCGCCACCCGGACCCTCTGTCGCCCGCTCGCCGGGGCTGGCGTCATAGACATCGTCGGCGCGCGTATCCATGGCCTGTTCAGCGGCATCCGGGCGCGCCTCGTCAAAGCTCAGCTCGGCATGGGGGTCATTCGGACTATCGGCCGAGGTCTCGCCGACCGCCTCGCCGGGGATGTCGGCCTCCTCATCGCGCTTCAGCAGCGGATTGCGCTCCAGCTCGGCCTCGACAAAGGCCTCCAGCTCCTGGTTCGACAGTTGCAGCAGCTTGATAGCCTGCTGCAGCTGGGGCGTGATCACCAGCCCCTGGCCCTGTCTGATCTCCAGTCTCTGACCGATCACCGCAACCGTCCCCACCGAACCCCGTTCGGACACCGTGGCCCGAAACTTGCTGCAGGCATCATGTCGCCGTCGAGGTTAACGGAGCGCGAAGACGCGCCGCCCACCCTCTTCGTCATCTCCAAGAATCAGTGCGGGCAGGCCGTCTCTGAGCCCCTCTCCGTTGGGAGAGGGGTTGGGGTGAGGGTCTCTCCATATCCTTCGGCGTGAGCCGTCGCACCGGCATTGCTACGGCCTTCGCCGACCAAGGCCGCCGACCCTCATCCGGCGCTCACGCGCCACCTTCTTCCATCGGGAGAAGGGACACATTGTCAGTCGGCGCCTCCACCACACGCACCGGCCCCGTTGTGTTCGCTGTGCCCTCGTTGTGTCCGCTGTGATGAACGTCTTTGCCCGAGGTCCCCGTCACCCCCGGACCTGATCTGAGGATCAGTACGGACTGGCGGTTGGCCAACTACCCGTACATGTCGCCCAGATACACCCGGCGGACGTCGGGGTTGGCGACGATTTCGGCGGCGGTGCCTTCGAACAGCACCTCGCCGGCCGAGATGATCGCGGCGCGGTCGATGATGTCCAGCGTCTCGCGGACATTGTGGTCGGTGATCAACACGCCGATGCCCCGCTCGGCCAGATAGCGGATCACCTGGCGGATGTCGGCGATGGCCAGGGGGTCGATGCCGGCAAAGGGTTCGTCCAGCAGCATGAAGGCCGGGTCGCCGGCCAGCGCCCGGGCGATCTCGACGCGGCGACGTTCGCCGCCCGACAGGGCCGCGGCCGGGGCATCCTTCAGATGGCCGACGCTCAGTTCGTCCAGCAGGCGGTCGGTTTCCTCGCGGATGGCGGTGGCGCCGGTCTTGTGCAGTTCGACGACGGCGCGGACGTTCTCCTCGACCGTCATGCCGCGAAAGATCGACGCCTCCTGCGCCAGATAGCCCAGACCCATGCGCGCGCGCTGGTACATGGGCTGGGGCGTCAGATCCTCGCCGTCGAGGGTGATGGTGCCGGAATCCGCCGGGATCAGGCCGGTGATCATATAGAAGCAGGTGGTCTTGCCCGCGCCGTTCGGCCCCAGCAGGCCCGCGACCTCGCCGCGCTGCACGGTGATCGACACGTCGCGCACCACCTGCCGCTTGCCGAACGACCGGGCCAGATGCCGCGCCTTCAGCCCCCGGTCGGGCTCGGCGGCCTTCGGCGCAACGACCTTCGCGGCCGCCTTGGGCCGTTCATCCAGATTGAGGGCCGAGAGTTCCTTGCGCGCCACCGGGGATCAGTCAGCCTGGTCCGGCGGGGTGGTGCCGTTGGGATAAAAGACCCCCTGCACCCGGTTGCCGGCGGGCGTCGGCGCGCCTTCCATCCGGGCGCTTTCGGTGCGGACATTATAGACCAGCCGGCTGCCGGTCATGACATTGCGGCCTTGCGTGACGATGACATTGCCGGTCAGCACCACTTCGGCCGACTGCAGATTATAGACCGCCCGGTCGCCGCGCAGGGTCTGGGTGGGCGTGACAAAGAACACCTCGCCCGACGCCTCGACCCGCGACAGGTCGGAGTTGTCATTGGTGAAGGCCTCGATTCGGTTGGCGCGCAGCCGGTTGTCGCCCTGCAGGATCTCGGCCTCGCCGTCCAGGGCAAAGCCGTTGGGCGTGTAGCTGAAGACGATGCCCGTATACATGACCGGATCGTCGGACGGGTCCTGCGACACGCCGGTGCCGGGCAGGGTCAGGCTGAGCGCCAGGGCGACCGCGACGGTCAGGGACAGCTTGCTGGAACGGGTCATGGCCGACCTTATCTCCGGGAGGACGCGGGGTTGATGGTGCCGCGAACCTTGTTCTCGACCGTGCCGCGAAACTCGATGCTCTCGCCCTGGTCGCGGATGACATAGGACGTCGCGGCCATGGTGCCAAGCGGTCCGGTGCCCTGCACGCCCTTGTCACCGGTGACAACGCCCGTGCGGGTGTCGACCACGGCCTCGGGCGTGGTCAGGACAAAGCCCGACCCGCCGTCCGAAATCCGCACATTCGGCCCGATGATGACGCGACGTGAGGCCTCGTCATAGGTGCCGCCGTCGGCGGTCATTTCGGTGACCTTGGCCCCGCCCAGATTGAGACGCAGCACCGGCCCGACCAGACGCAGATGGCCGGTCTCGGGCACCCGCACCACCCCCTTGGCGCCGATTACGAACGAGCGCCCCTGATCGTCCTGTCCGTAGTAGAGGGCATTATCCAGCGCCACGTCGCTGCGCTGCTCGGCCCGGCGTTCGGCGTCCGAAATGGCCGAGCGCAGCACGATCCACGCCACTGTCCCCCCGGCCAGCAGAAGGATCACCACCGGCAGCACCCGCCGGAACAGCATCACCCGCCGCGAATGCGCGCGCCAGTGCCGGGCCTTGGCGGCCGTCGGCGACGTCGGATCCACGGGCGGGGGCGTGTCGGTCATTCAGGTATGGGCGAAGATGTCGGTGTCTTCCCAGCCGTCCAGGTCCAGCCGGGCCCGCACGGGCAGGAAGTCGAACAATTGCGCCGCCAGCCCCGTGCGGCCCTCGCGCGCCAGCATGGCGTCCAGCCGCTCGCGCACCTGATGCAGGTACAGCACGTCCGAGGCCGCATAGTCCTGCTGCGCCTGGCTGAGCGTCTCCGCCCCCCAGTCCGAGCTCTGCTGCGCCTTGGACAGGTCCACCCCCGCCAGCTCGCGCACCACATCCTTCAGCCCGTGCCGGTCGGTATAGGTGCGCGCCAGTTTCGAGGCGATCTTGGTGCAGTACACCGGCCGCGTCTCGACCCCCAGCCACAGCTGGAACATGGCGATGTCGAACCGGCCAAAGTGGAAGATCTTGAGCACCTGCGGGTCCGTCAGCAGCCGCTTCAGGTTCGGACAGTCATAGGCGTCGCGGTCCAGCTGGACCAGATGGGCGTCCCCGTCCCCGGCCGACAGCTGCACCACGCACAGCGGATCGCGGCGATAGCGCAGGCCCATGGTCTCGGAATCGACCGCCACCACGGCGCCGAGGTCCAGACCGTCGGGCAGATCGCCCCTGTGCAGATGTACTGTCATGCGTCCCGCCTGTTGACTTGCGAATGGACCATAAACGAACGGCGCCGCATCGTCAGGATGCAGCGCCGTTTCGAAGAATTGGTGCCCAGGAGAGGACTCGAACCTCCACGACCTTTCGATCACTGGCACCTGAAGCCAGCGCGTCTACCAATTCCGCCACCTGGGCTCTCGGGCCGACACATCAGAGACATATCGTCCGGGAAGGCGCGGACCCATAAGGCAGGCTCCGGGTCCGGTCAACGGTCCTGTGACGAAAATACTGAGGCCCCGCGATCAATCCCGCGGCGCCACGATCTCCAGCCCGATGCCGGCCGGCGCCTCGGGCGCGCGCACCCCCACATCCAGACGCGCATCCAGCACCACATCCTTCAGCGCCCGCTCCATCAGGCCCGGCAGCTGCGCCTCGCCCGCCGGCATCCGCACATCCAGATAAAAGCCCGCCGTCTCGCTGTCCGACCACCGCGCCAGCGCCAGCCACGCGGCCTTGATCGACGGATCGGCAGAAAACGCCCGCGTCAGCCCCTCGACCAGCCCCTCGGGCGTCTCCTTCGGCACGGCCAGATGGGTCGGCCAGCGCGCCCCGGCCTCGGGCAGGCTCTGGCCGATCATCGCCGACAGGGCCGCCGGCGGCCACGACACCCCATAGGGCTGGCCCGGGTTCAGCACCGCCGGATTGACCCGGATCACCTCCAGCAGCGCCCGCCCGTCAAAGGCCTCGGCCGCCGCATGCTCCCCGAACACCGCCAGCGCCCGCTCCTTCGCGGTAAAGATCGCCGTCGCCGGCCGCCCGTCCTTCGGCGTCACCGTGCGCAGGCGCAGCGTATCCGTCGCCGCATCCTCATCGGCCACCACGGCCCACAGTTTCGAGGTCGGCACCGCGGCCTCAAAGGCCGCGCGCTCATCCGCCCCGCCCGAGCTGGCCGCCATCAGCAGCACCTCGAGGTCGTTCAGCGGCGAAAAGGCGGGAGACGGAGAGGCGGTCATGAGAGCCGTCCTGTACTGCAAAACCGGAAAGGGCAGTGACCTACCCCGACCGCCCGCGAATGGCGAGAGGGGGAGGGCACCCGGCTCCGCCTCAGTCCTCCGCCAGCCGCGCCGCCCGCCGCGCCGAATGCTCCTCCGGCAGCGGCAGGCCCGCCTCCGCCAACGCCGCTTCCAGCGCCTCCACCCGCGCCTCCAGCGCCTGCCGCCGGAACACCACGCCCCGCAGCCAGTCGCCCTTTTCCTTCCAGTCCCGCCAATAGGCCCGCTTGATCGTATAGTCTGGCTGAGCTTCCCCGGCATCCGGGTCCATCCGGAACCGCTCGGACTTCGCCTCCGCATCCATCATCAGAATGGCATGCACCAGCGCCAGCGGCGCCGTCTCCGGCGTCAGCGCCGCCCCCCGACCGCCGCCGCTGCCCGAGGCCCCCGCGCCCGAGTCCTCCCCCTCCCGCGCCGCCAGCCGCTGATAAGTCTCGGCCAGTGCCCCCAGCGCCCGCGCCTCGGCCCACAGCCGCCCGCGCATGGCCCGCCCCGACGCCAGCGTCGCCATCCGCGCCAGCGTCGCAGGGTCTTCGGCCCCGTCCTCCTCCCCCTCATCCGAGGGCAGGGGCAGGCCCGCGAACAGCCTTGCCGCCACCGCCTCGGGGCTGTTCCGCCGCGCGTCCTCCAGCTCGGCCTCGCGCGCCGTGGCCATGGCGATCGCCTGACCGTCGCCCCACTCGCGCTTGGTCGCCCCGTGCATGGTGATGCGCCGCCGCACCGCATGCACCGACACCCGCCATTTGCTGGCCAGAAAGGGCGCCGTCGCCCCCTCCCGATACTCCTTCAGGATCATCATCCAGGTCTCGGTCGACAGACGATAATGCGCCGGCCGATCCGCCTTCGGCGGATCCGGCAGAGGCACAGCCGGGGGCAGGGTCATATCCATGAGGGGCAGGATAGGGGGCACCTGCGTCAGAAGCGGACGTAGCGCTTGCAGGGAAGCCTTCGTTGTCGCTTAATCCAGCGTTGTTGAAAGCCTGTCTTCACGCAGGGATGGAATGGTAGCTTCGCTCTCTGATTTGCTGGGATTGTTCAGGCACCATGGCGCCTACCGCGTCTATGCCAAGATATTGTCATCCAACGACAATTCTAAAAATCAGATCTATCTCGGAGGGGGCTTCGCGGCGCTAAACGTCATCCCGCATGGCGAAATCTACGTTGACACAACGTCTCGGGCTGGAAGCAAGCGGGAACGCCCAAAAGCGCGGGTCGCATTCTTCTGGGTTGACGGCAAAGGCAAATACGAAGCGCCCGATGCCAACTTGATCCTCTATCCTGATTACCCAGAAGTGCGAATGTCCGGCTTCCTTCGTGGCTGCCAGTCCGCGCCGTCGAACCTCATGGTGAGCAGAGATGCTGGACGCGTTCTGGTTCTAGGTGTGACTCGCGAAGGCCAAGTCTTGGGCTGGGTGGGATCGGAGACTACCCCCGTAGCCGCTGAAATTAGGGGCCGTCGCTGGCCGAGTTTGGGGGTCTTCCTCGAGATTCCGATCAGGCTGGCGGAGCAGGGTGATCCACGAAGTGAGTTGCTAAGCAGACTTCAAGAGGTGCACCGCAGGCAATGGATCCAGTCTCAGAAGCTGAGCGGCACCGGGGTAAGGCTCCCTTACGCCGCACGAAATGGAGGTGGCTACACATTAGAGGCCGAACTGGGGATTCGGCCCAACGGTTACTCCGAGCCCGACTTCATGGGCTGGGAGGTTAAACAGTACGGCGTTCGTGACTTTATCCGTTGTGCACCAAAGTCCCCGGTGACCCTCTTCACCCCGGAACCCACGGGTGGTCTTTACAAGTCAGAAGGAGCTGCCCGCTTCGTCGAACGCTACGGCTATCCTGATAAAAGCGGAAAGCTAAATCGAACAAACTTTGGCGGCGTGTATGCTATCGGAAAATTAGCGCACCCCGACACCCGTCTCCGCATGGCCATTCGCGGTTTCGACACTGCTACCGGCAAGATCGAAGACATTGAGGGGGGCTTGGCGTTAGTCGAGAATGACGAGGAAGAAGCCGCTGCGATCTGGTCGTTCAAAGGCCTTATGGATCATTGGAACAGGAAACACGCCCAAGCGGCCTATGTGCCGTCTCTGTATAGAAGCCCCCCGCCGGAGTACGCCTTCGGCGCCCAAGTTCTGATGTGTGAGGAGACGGACTTCATCAGGTTCTTGAAATCGTTCGCTGCTGGCAAGGTATACTATGATCCTGCAATCAAAATTGCGCCGGACTCTGCTGGTAGATTGACGCTGCATCGAAGGAGCCAGTTCAGGGTCCTCCATTCAAATTTGACGGCGCTCTACGGTCGTTCGGCTATCGAAAACCTGGAACAGGTGGGAGCAGGTCAAGCCAGCTAACGAAGCTCATGGACACCGGAGATGACGATCTGACCCGGAGCGTTCTGAAGCCAGGCTCGAAGGTTTTCCGTCACCTCTTCCAAGGGGAGGCGCACAGTGCCCTTCAACGCACACTCCCAAACCGTCGCCACCCGCCACCCGGCTGCGGCCAATTCTGCCATGGCCCGTGCATCCACCTCCCGATTGCGCCCTATCTTCTCCCGCCAGAACTCCGGTCGGGTCTTTGGCCATTTGAACAGGTGACAGTCATGGCCGTGCCAGAAGCAGCCGTGCACAAAGATCACCGCCCGATACTTCGGAAAGCACAGGTCCGGATTGCCGGGCAGGTCCTTGCAGTGGATCCGGTAGCGAAAGCCACGCGCATGAAGGGCCTTGCGGATCAGCAACTCGGGCCTGGTGTTCTTGCCCCGGATGCCTGCCATCATCCGGCTGCGCGTCGCCGGGTCGACGACGTCTGCCATCAGGCCGCGAGGCGCTTCTTCAGGGCCTTGAACAGACAGGGCTTCATGTGTTCGGCAATCGCCGTCACCGCCGGCACGACCACCGAATTGCCGAACTGGCGGTAGGCCTGGGTGTCCGACACCGGAATGATGAACTCATTACCCTGTGGCGCGTCAAAGCCCATCAGCCGGGCGCACTCCCGGGGGGTGAGGCGACGCGGGGGCTTGCCGTCCTCCTGCGCCACCAGGATTTCCGATCCGTCCTTGTAGTACCGCGCCGACAGGGTGCGGGCGACATCGTCCGGGCCAACCAGGCCAAAACCAAACCCGTTGCCCGCTGCCTGGTGCTTCTCCTTGTACCGCTGCAGATAGTTCCACAGATGCGGCGTCAGGGTGTACTTGTCCGACACCCGCCCCGAATTCCCTACGGTGAATCTCTGGTCCGGCACTTCCGACCCGTCACCGGGATGCAGGATCTCGCGCAGCTTCGGCGCGGCATCCGGGATCGGCAGGCTATCGAACCGGAACCCCTGGTCCTCGCGGAAGCCGACAATGAAAATCCGCTCGCGGTGCTGGGGCGTCCAGTAGCGCCCGTCGATGACCCGAAAGTCGATCGTATAGCCCAGCTCGTTGGTCAGGACGTCCTTGATGGTCTGGAACGTCTTGCCCTTGTCGTGGCCGACCAGGTTGCGAACATTCTCGAGCAGGAAGGCGGTTGGGCGGTGGTGGGCGATGATCCGCGCCACGTCGAAAAACAGCGTGCCCTGGGTCTTGTCCTCAAAGCCGTGCGCCCGGCCCAGAGCATTCTTCTTGGAAACCCCCGCGATGGAAAACGGCTGACAAGGGAAGCCCGCTAGCAGCACGTCGTGCGCAGGAATATCGGTGACCGCGACCTTGGTTATGTCCCCGTTGATCTCGTGATCGTCGTCGGGGAAGTTCGCCCGATAGGTCTTCTGGCTGTATTTGTCCCACTCGCTGGTGAAGACGCATCGACCCCCGATGGACTCAAAGCCACGGCGCAGCCCGCCGATCCCGGCAAACAGGTCGATAAAGGTGAAATCCGCCTCGGGCTTCGCCCCGCCATGCACCAGCTTCAGGGCGGGCTGGCTGGCCTCGATGGGCCTGTCGATATAGCCCATCGCCACCGCCCTGTCGGCCACCGCACGACCCGCCTGCTCTACCATCCGGGCATACTCCGACACGGCAATCTCCCTGATTCCCATCCTGACAGATTGCCGGGTTCGCTCCAGGAGAACAAGGCGGGAACACAACAATATGTTGTGCGGCGCGACCATCGATCCGCCCAAGTCGGCATGCTGGTGGGGCCACCGATATGGTTGCCGGCCATATTGCCGGGCCCGGGAAAATGGTTACCGGCTCGATCGGATCATTCCGGTGACGTCACCATGATGATCCCCCCTCAATCCTCGTCCATCTTCAGCGCGGCGATAAACGCTTCCTGCGGGATTTCCACCTTGCCGAACTGGCGCATGCGCTTCTTGCCGGCCTTTTGCTTTTCCAGCAGCTTCTTCTTGCGGGTGGCGTCGCCGCCGTAGCACTTGCTGGTCACGTCCTTCCTGAGCGCGCGGACGGTCTCGCGGGCGATGATCTTGCCGCCGATGGCCGCCTGGATCGGGATCTGGAACATGTGGGGCGGGATCAGCTCCTTCATCTTCTCCACCATGCCGCGGCCGCGGGTCTCGGCGCGGCCCCGGTGGACCAGCATCGACAGGGCGTCGACCGGCTCGGCATTGACGAGGATGTTCATCTTGACCAGATCGCCGACCTTGTAGTCGGTCAGCTCGTAATCGAAGCTGGCATAGCCCTTCGAGATCGACTTCAGCCGGTCGTAGAAGTCGAACACGACTTCGTTCAGCGGCAGCTCATAGACCACCAGGGCGCGGGCGCCGACGTAGCTGAGCTCCACCTGCTGGCCGCGGCGGTCCTGACACAGCTTGATCACCCCGCCGAGGTATTCGTCGGGCGTCAGGATGGTGGCCTTGATCCACGGCTCACTGATGGTGTCGATCTGCATGACGTCGGGCAGGTCGGCGGGGTTGTGCAGGTCGATCTCGGTGCCGTCGCGGAGGCCGATCTTGTAGACCACCGAGGGGGCGGTCGCGATCAGGTCGAGGTTGAACTCGCGGCTGAGGCGCTCCTGAATGATCTCAAGGTGCAGCAGGCCCAGGAAGCCACAGCGGAAGCCGAAGCCTAGGGCCGCGCTGGATTCCATCTCATAGGTGAAGGAGGCGTCGTTCAGGCGCAGGCGGCCGATGGCGGCGCGCAGGTCCTCGAAATCCGCCGCATCGACCGGGAACAGGCCGCAGAACACCACCGACTGGACTTCCTTGAAGCCCTTCAGCGGGGTGTCGGTGGGGCGCTTTTCATCCGTGATGGTGTCGCCGACGGCGGCGTGGGCGACCTCCTTGATCTGGGCGGTGATGAAGCCGACCTCGCCCGGGCCGAGGCTCTCGACCGGGGTATTCTTGGGCAGGAAGACGCCGACGCGGTCGACCAGATGGGTCGAGCCGTTCTGCATGAACTTCACCCGCTGGCCGGCGCGCAGGTGGCCGTCGAACACGCGCACCAGCAGGATCACGCCGAGGTAGGGGTCGTACCAGGCGTCGACCAGCATGGCCTTGAGCGGGGCGTCGCCGTCGCCGGTGGGGGCGGGCAGACGGGTGACGATGGCCTCCAGCACATCCTCGATGCCGATGCCGGACTTGGCGCTGCACAAAACGGCCTCGGAGGCGTCGATGCCGATCACATCCTCGATCTGTTCGCGGACCCGCTCGGGCTCGGCGGCGGGCAGGTCGATCTTGTTGAGGACCGGCACGATCTCGTGGTTGTTGTCGATGGCCTGGTAGACGTTCGCGAGGGTCTGGGCCTCGACCCCCTGCGACGCATCGACCACCAGGATCGAGCCCTCGCAGGCGGCCAGCGAACGGCTGACCTCATAGGCGAAGTCGACGTGGCCCGGCGTGTCCATCAGGTTCAGGACGTAATCGAGGCCGTCCCGGGCCTTGTAGTTCAGGCGCACGGTCTGGGCCTTGATGGTGATCCCGCGCTCCTGCTCGATCTCCATATTATCAAGGACCTGCTCCCGCATCTCCCGCGCGGTCAAGCCCCCGGTGAACTGGATCAACCGGTCGGAAAGCGTTGATTTTCCATGATCAATATGGGCGACCACCGAGAAATTGCGAATGCGGTCGATCGGGGGTGTCGGAGGGGACGTGCTCATGCTGCGGCGCGGTTAGCATGGGGCCGGGCCGACGCCAACTCACGCGGGCGCGAGAGGGCCCGTCGCAAGGGGATTAAAGTGCTGTAATGGACAAGGTCTCGTTTGAGAACGGGGCGGGAACAGGATATAGGCGGCATCCGGGTTCCGGCCTTTTCGACGCGACTCTCACGCTTCGGGATGACTGAGGATGGAACCCCGCACAGGGGATACTGACGTGAGATCAATGCTGAAGCCGGTGGCTGCTGCCTTCGCGATCCTTGGCTTGGGGGTACTGGGCGCCTGCTCGGGCCACAGTGAGGACGACAAGGCAGGCGTCGAGCCGGCGGCCGGTCAGACGGTGACCGTGGCGACCGTCCGCAGCGTCGATCTGGCGCGGACTCTGACGGTCTCGGGCACGATCTCGGCATGGGAAGAGGTGCCGGTCGGGGCCGAAACCGGCGGACTTGTGGCGACCGCCGTCTATGTCGATGAGGGCAGCTATGTCCGGCAGGGCCAGGCCATGGTGAAGCTGAACGACGACGTGCTGCGCGCCCAGCTGGCCCAGCAAGATGCCTCGGTCAAATCGGCGGAAGCCCTGGTCGCGCAGCAGGATGCGGCGCTGGATCGGGCCCGCGAGCTGCGCGAGCGCGGCTACCTCAGCCAGGCCGGGCTGGACACGGCCGAGGCCAATCAACGCACGGCCGCCGCTCAGCTGGAGGCCGCCCGCGCGGCCCGGTCAGAAACGGCGACGCGACTGGCCCAGACCACCATCCGCGCGCCCGTTTCGGGCCGGGTGATCAGCCGCAGTGTCACCCGCGGGCAGATCGTCCAGCCGGGCACCGAGCTGTTCCGCGTCGTGCGCGACGGGCGTCTGGAACTGGATGCCCAGGTGCCGGAATCGGATCTGTCGCTGGTGCGCTCCGGCATGACCGCCGTGGTCACCTCCGACCGGGCCAGCGGCCCGACGGGCGGCCGGGTGCGGATCGTGACGCCCGAGGTCGATCCCCAGACGCGTCTGGGTGTCGCGCGCATCGCCCTCAACAGCGGCAGCGATCTCAAGACCGGCATGTTCGCCCGGGCCGAGATCGCGCTGGGCCAGCTTCCGGCCCTGGTCGTGCCATCCGAAGCCGTCATCTATCGCGAGGGACAGGCCGGGGTCTACGTCGTCGGGCGCGACTCGACTGTCCGCTTTGTCCAGGTGCGGACCGGCGCGCGCGAGGGGCCGAATGTGGCCATCGAGAGCGGGCTTGAGGCCGGCCAGCGGGTCGTGGTCAAGGGCGCGGGCTTCCTGGCCGACGGCGACCGGGTGACGGTGGCGCCGGCCACCCCGGTGGCGCCGACACGCGCACCCGCCGCGTCCGCAACCTGAGACCGGCCCGATGAACTTCAACACTATATCGGCGGCGTCGATCCGGAACCCGATCCCGGTGGTGCTGCTGTTCATCATCCTGACGGTCGCCGGGGTGCTGAGCTACTTCAAACTACCGACGAACAACTTCCCGAACGTCGATCTGCCGGTCGTGGCGGTGACGGTCGTCCAGTCAGGTGCGGCACCGACCGAGCTGGAAACCCAGGTGACGCGTCTGATCGAGGATGCGGTGTCGGGCCTCGGCGAGGTCGACGACATCAGCTCGACCATCAATGACTCGGTGTCGACCACGGCCATCACCTTCCAGCTGGGTGTGGATCTGGAAAAGGCCACCAATGATGTGCGCAACGCCATTGCCGGTGTACGCCAGAATCTGCCCGCCGATGTGCAGGAGCCGATCGTCCAGCGGATCGAATTCACCCAGATCCCGATCGCCACCTATGTCGTCCGCGCGCCCGGCATGAACCCCGAGGAACTGAGCTGGTTCGTCGACAACACCGTAGCCAAGCGACTGCTGTCGCTCGAGGGCGTCAGCCAGGTCAGCCGCGACGGCGGCGTCAGCCGGGAAATCCGCATCAAGCTGGACCCGGCCCGACTGGCGGCCCAGGGCGTAACGGCCGCGGCGGTGTCGAACCAGCTGCGGGCCTCCAACATAAACCTGCCGGGCGGACGCGGCCAGATCGGCGGCGAGGAGCAGGCGATCCGCACGGTCGGCTCGGCCCAGTCGGTCGAGGACCTGCGCGAGACGCTGATCCCGGTGGGAAATCGTTCGGTGCGGCTGGGCGATCTGGGCGAGGTGGTCGACGAATGGTCCGAGCCCCGCGGCCGGGCCCGCTACAATGGGGCCGAGGTCGTCGGCTTCAGTATCAGCCGCTCCAAGGAGTCGTCCGAGCTGGACGTCTATGAGACAGCGGGTGCCGAGATCGCGGCGCTCGATGCGGAACTGGACAACGTCACAATTGAAGAGGTGACCACTACCACCTCGGAGGTGATCAACAACTTCCATGCCTCGGTCGAGGCGCTGCTGCTGGGTGCGGGTCTGGCAGTGCTGGTGGTGTTCGTCTTCCTGCGCGACTGGCGGGCAACGCTGATCGCGGCAGTGGCCATGCCCATGTCGCTGATCCCGACCTTCTGGATCATGGACCTGACGGGTCAGTCGCTGAACGTGGTGACTCTGCTGGCCCTGTCGCTGACCATCGGCATTCTGGTCGACGACGCCATCGTCGAGATCGAGAACATCGTCCGGCACATACGCGACGGCAAGGCCCCCTACCCGGCGGCGATCGAGGCGGCGGACGAAATCGGTCTGGCGGTTATCGCGACGACGGCGACACTGCTGGCGGTCTTCGCGCCGACCGGTTTCATGCCTGGGGTAGTGGGCCAATTCTTCAAGAGCTTCGCCATCGCCACCTGCGTCAGCGTGTTCTTCTCGCTGGTGGTGGCGCGAACGCTCACGCCGCTGATGGGCGCCTATATGCTCAAGCGGGACCAGGGCAAGGAACACGGCGATCCGGCCTGGATGAAGCGCTATCTCATCATGGTCAACTGGGTGCTGAACGACTTCCGCGGCCGCGATGGCGAGCGTCGTCCGAGCTTTGGCCGTCGCGTCCTGAGGCGTTACAGGGACCACAGGATCTGGGTCATGGGCGGGGGCACGGCCTTCCTAATCGGCTCGTTCGTCCTCGCCTCCATGCTGCCGTTCGAATTCATTCCGGCCGAGGATGTGTCACGCTCCAGCATCACCATCCAGCTGCCGCCGGGATCGACGCTGGCCGAGACGGACTCGGTGGTGCAGCGGGTCAATACGGCGCTACTGGAACGGCCCGAGGTGCGGTCGGTCTATTCTTCGGTCGGCTCGGCCTCGGTCAGCTTTGGCCCGGGCGGCGGCGGTTCGGCGGGCGAGGTCCGCAAGGCCAATATCACCGTCAATCTGGTCAAGCGTAGCGAGCGGTCGCTGCGCCAGCAGGCCTTTGAACAGGAAATGGGACCGGTGCTGCGTGCCATCCCGGGCGCCCGCGTCCAGTTCGGCGCTGACGGTCAGGGCAGCCAGGTGTCGATCCAGCTGGTCGGCGATGACGGCGATGCGCTGGAAGAGGCCGCCTCGACGGTCGAACGCCAGATGCGCGAAATCCCCGGCCTGACCAATGTCATCTCTTCGGCGGCGCTGGTGCGGCCCGAAATCCTGATCACACCCAAGGGCGATGTGGCGGCGCTGCAGGGCGTGGCCTCGTCCGACATCAGCTCGGTGGCCCGCGTGGCAACCCTCGGCGATGCGGATCAGTTGCTGCCCAAATTCAACCTCGGCGACCGCCAGATTCCGATCCGGGTGATGCTGCGCGAGGAAGCCCGCAGCGATCTGGGCATCCTTGAGAACCTGCGTGTCCCGACGGCATCCGGCGCATCTGTGCCCCTGACGTCGGTGGCCGATATCTCGTTCGGGGCCGGCCCGAACCAGATCGACCGTCTGGACCGCAAGCGCGTCGCCACTTTGACAGCCGAGCTGAACGGCATCACCCTGGGACAGGCGTCGGAACGGGTCGATAATCTGCCCGCCATGCAGAACCTGCCGGCGGGCGTCACCCAGGCGGTGTCGGGCGAGCTGGAGAACCTTCAGGAAACGGCCACCGGCTTCATGTTCGCTATCGTGACCGGCATCCTGCTGATGTACGTCGTGCTGGTTCTGCTGTTCCGAAGCTTCTTCCATCCGATCACTATTCTGGCGGCGCTGCCCGTGTCGTTCGGCGGGGCCTTCTTCCTGCTGCTGGTGACGGGCAAGTCGCTGTCGATGCCGGCCCTGATCGGCATCATCATGCTGACCGGGATCGCGGCAAAGAACTCCATCCTGCTGGTCGACTACGCCATCATCGCCATGAAGGACGGCATGGACCGTCGCGCGGCGATTCTGGATGCGGCGCACAAGCGGGCGCGACCGATCATCATGACGACGCTGGCCATGGGTCTCGGTATGCTGCCGATCGCCTTGGCCTTCGGTGAGGGAACCGAGTTCCGCAGCCCGATGGCGGTGGCAGTGATCGGGGGGCTGATCACCTCTACGGCCCTGTCGCTGATCTTCATCCCCGCGGCTTTCAGTCTGATCGACGGGGTCAAGACGCGGCTTGAGCGGCGGCTGGAACGGACGTTCGGGGCGCAACACCGCGAGTGATGGCCGGGGCTAAGGGCATCCACTGCACCGGGTTAAGCGTATAGGGGACTGTCCCCTGCTGACGGAGCCTTGCCCATGACCCTGACCGAGATCGGCCTGCTATTGGGCGTCAATCTTCTGCTGATCACGGGCGTCATGAGCCTGCTGTGGCTGGTGGCGGTGCGGATCCGCGATGTCAGCTTTATCGATGCGGTCTGGCCGCTGGCCATGCTGTTTCTGGCACTGGTGACCTGGCCCCGGACGGACGGCGACACCGTGCGATCTGGTCTGTTGATCGGTTTGTGTGGGCTGTGGGCGGTGCGGCTGGGCCTGCACCTGTTCCTGCGCTGGCGATCCCATGGAGAGGATCGGCGCTATGCCGATCTGATCGGGCGCCAGATGAAGACCGGCAAGAGCTGGCCGATGGTCGCGCTGCTGTTCGTCTTCCTGCCGCAGGGGGTGCTGGCGTGGTTGACCTCCCTGCCGGTGCAGCTGGGCCAGGTCGCCGCGGCGCCCCCCGTCGGCTGGCTGGGCTGGACCGGGGTGGCCCTGTTCGCGATCGGTCTGGTGTTCGAGACGGTGGGCGATGCCCAACTGGCGGTCTTTCGCCGGGACCCCTCGACCAAGGGTCAGGTGCTGGACACCGGCCTGTGGCGCTATACCCGCCATCCCAACTATTTCGGCGACGCCTGTGTGTGGTGGGGTCTCTATCTGATCGCAGCCGAGACCGGGCCGGGCGTGGCCTCGATCCTCGGGCCGATCTTCCTGACCTTCACCCTGACCAAATGGTCCGGCATCGGCATCACCGAAAAGTCGATCCACAGTTCGCGGCCCGGCTATGCCGACTATGTGAAGCGGACCAGCGCCTTCATCCCCTGGCCGCCCAAATCGGCCCCCTAGTCGTCGCGGCAGGCGACCTTGGCGGCACCCAGCAGAGCGGCCTGTTTGTGCAGGATCACCCAGGTCGGAATGGCCTGCATATAGGGGGTGAAGCGGCCCTTCTGTTCGAAGCGTTCGCGGAACGGGCTGGCCTTCAGGAAGTCCAGAATGCGCGGGGCGATGCCGCCGGCGATATAGACGCCGCCGCGTGCGCCGGTGGTCAGGGCCACGTCCCCGGCGACCGAGCCCAGAATGGCGCAGAAGCGGGCCAGCGTCGCGCCGCACGGGCTGCGCGGATCGGCCAGGGCATCGCGGGTGATCTCGGCCGGATCGTCGATGGAGGTCGGACGACCGTCGATCTCGGCCAGCGCCCGGTGCAGATTGACCAGCCCCGGCCCGCAGACCAGCCGCTCGATCGACACCCGCGTATAGCGCCGCCTGAGGATACGCAGGACCTCGTCCTCGATGGCGTCGGATGGGGGGAAGTCGACATGGCCGCCCTCGGACGCCAGCGCCACGGCCGAGCCCCAGCGGTCGCGGGCCAAAGCCGAGACGCCGAACCCGGTGCCCGGTCCCAGCACGGCGAGGGTCTGGTGCTGATCGCCGGTTTGCGGTCCGCCCAGATGGGATAGATCATCGCCCTCCAGCAGAGGCGCGGCCCAGGCCAGGGCCTCGAAATCGTTGATCAGCCGGATAGGGCCCACGCCCAGGCTGGCCAACTCGGCCTCGGACACGCGCCACGGCGAATTCGTCAGGTCGATGAAGCCATCGGTAACCGGCCCTGCTACGGCAATGGCGCCGCCGTCCGGGCGTTCGTTGCAGCCCTCCAGAAACGCCCGCACGCCATCCAGAAAGGTCGGATGGTCCTCGGCCGGAAAGCTTTCGTGGTGCTCGACGCGCGGCACGCCATCGACCATGCGCGACAGAGCAAAGCGGGCATTGGTGCCGCCGACATCGCCGACGAGATGCAGGGGAGGAGGGCTCATTCAGGCGTCCATGGTGCGGTCGACCACATTGGGGTCGGGGGGAGTATCGGTGCCGGGCGGTCCGGCAGGCGGCTGGGCAAACACCACGGATGCGCCTTCCTCGGCCGATCCGACCACATGGCGGAAGGCGCCGAACAGTTCACGACCGTAGCCCCAGGACGCGGTCTGCAGGCTGGCCTCCGTGCGCGGGGCACAGGGGCGCTCCGCAAAGTCGGGACAGCCGACGACGGTCAGCTCACCCCTGTCCGGGTCGAGGCGGACGATGTCGCCGTCACGCACGCGGGCGATCGGCCCACCGGCCAAGGCTTCGGGGCTGAGGTGGATGGCGGCCGGTGTCTTGCCCGACGCGCCGGACATCCGGCCGTCAGTGACGAAGGCGACCTTGAAGCCCCGGTCCTGGATCACACTCAGCGCGGGCGACAGGCTGTGCAACTCGGGCATGCCGTTCGCCTTGGGGCCCTGGAAGCGCAGGACCACGACGACGTCGCGATCGAGCTGGCCCTGTTTGAAGGCCTCCAGCGCGGCTTCCTGACTGTCGAAGACGGCGGCGGGGGCCTCGACCACCCGGTGCTCGGGCTTGACGGCCGAGACCTTGATGACCGCCCGGCCCAGAGCGCCCTGCACGAGGCGTAGTCCGCCATCCTTCTGGAAGGGGTCGGACACGGGGCGGAGGATGTCGGGGTCGAGGCTCTCGGTCACGCCGTCGCACCAGACCAGCTTACCGTTCTCGTCCAGCACGGGCTCCTGGTAATAGGCCTCCAGCCCCTCGCCCATGACGGTGGTGACGTCGGTGTGCAGATGCCCGCTCTCGGCCAGTTCGCGCACGACGAAGGCCACGCCGCCGGCGGCTTGGAAGGCGTTCACATCGGCCGAGCCGTTCGGATAGACGCGCGCCAGCAGCGGCGTGCAGCTGCTCAGCTCGTCCAGATCGGTCCAGTCGATCAGCACGCCCGCCGAGCGGGCCATGGCGACCAGATGGATGGCGTGGTTGGTCGAGCCGCCGGTGGCCAGCAGGGCGATGATGGCGTTGATGATCGACTTCTCATCGACCACCCGGCTCATCCGGCCCTCGCCCGAGCGGGCCAGTTCGACCGCCCGCTTCGCCGCTGCCGCTGTCAGGGCATCGCGCAGGCCCGTATCGGGGTGGACAAAGGCCGTGGACGGAAGATGCAGGCCGATCACCTCCATCATCATCTGATTGGAGTTGGCGGTGCCGTAGAAGGTGCAGGTGCCGGGCGAGTGATAGCTGGCCACCTCGCTTTCCAGCAGGGTCGCGCGGTCGACCTTGTTCTGGGCATAGAGGGCGCGTACCCGGGCCTTTTCCGCATTCGGAATGCCGCTGGGCATGGGGCCGGCGGGCGCAAACACGACCGGCAGATGGCCGAACGCCAGAGAGCCCATGAACAGGCCCGGCACGATCTTGTCGCAGACCCCAAGGCACAGGGCGGCGTCAAAGGCGTCGTGCGTCAGGGCGATGGCGGTCGACATGGCGATCAGGTCGCGGCTGAACAGCGACAGCTCCATGCCGGGGCGGCCTTGCGTGACGCCATCGCACATGGCGGGCGTGCCGCCCGCGACCTGGGCGGTGGCATTCACCTCGCGCACGGCCTGACGGACGATCTCGGGGAAGCGCTCGAACGGCTGATGGGCCGACAGCATGTCGTTATAGGCCGTGACGATGCCGAGGTTCGGCTGGCTGCCCGACATGGCGTTCAGCTTGTCCTTGACCGGGGCTCCGGCAAAGGCGTGGGCCCAGTTGGCGCAGCTGAGCTTGGCGCGCCCGGGCCGGTTGGTCGCGGCGTCATCCATCCGACGCAGATAGTCAGCGCGGGTCTCGCGGCTGCGGGCGATGATGCGGTCGGTGACCGCGCGGATCGTGGGGTGGAGGTCGGTCATTCAGACTGTTCCGTCCAGAGGACTTGCAGGTGGGGGATGTGGGCGGCCAGCGCCGCGACGGGGACGATTGCGGGATCGGCCATGATGCGATCCTCGAACACCTTCCGCTTGGCCGAGCCGGTCAGGGCCATCACGACGGTGCCGCAGGCCATCAGCCAGGGCAGGTTCATCGACAGACGCTCGCGGCTGGGGGCCAGACCGTCGCGACCGGGCGGCACGCCGAGGACGGCGGGCGACATGGTCGGGGTCAGCAGGGTCTTGAGCGTCAGGCTTTCCGGGAACATCGACAGGACGTGGCCGTCCTCGCCCATGCCCAGCAGGGCTGCATCCAGCCGGTCGGTCTGGCTGGCCAGGGCGTGGGTGGCGACCGCGGCGGCCCGGTCGACGGTCACGGCGGGGCTGTAAAGCGGGATGAAGTCGGCCCGTCCCGGCCCGATCGGCAGGCTGGTCTTCAGCAGGGTGGCGTTCGACTCGGGCGAGTTCTCCGGCACATGGCGCTCATCGACCAGCGTCACAGTCACCCGGCTCCAGTCCAGATCGGCCTCGCGCATCGCCGCATAAACAGGACCGGGAGTCGATCCGCCCGAGCCCGCGAAGAAGGCGCGCGGGCGTTCGCTCAAGGCCCCGGCCAGGGCGTCGGTCATGCGCGCGGCGCAGGCGGCGGCCCAGTCGGCGCGATGGGCAAAGGTTTCGATCTCAACGCTCATGACTGCTCCAGCGACGGCCCGTGCGGGACAGCAGCAGGTCGGCGGCCTCGGGGCCCCAGCTGCCGCCTTCATAGGGCTCGACCTTCATCGCCGCGCCGTCCCAGGCATCGGAAACCTCGTCGACCCACTTCCAGGCCTCTTCCGCCTCGTCCCGTCGCACGAACAGGGTGGAGTCCCCGGCCATGGCGTCCAGCAGCAGCCGCTCATAGGCGATGCGGCGGCGCGGCGGGCTGGCCTTGCGGTCATTGTGCCCCCACGACAGGCTCATGGTGATGGGCTGAAGCTGCATGCGTTGATCGAGGCCGGGCTGCTTGTTCATCACCTCAAGGGAAATGTCCTCGTCCGGCTGCAGTTCAATGATCATCCGGTTCGGCTGGATCGCGCCGCGATAGCTGGATCCGTCACGACCGAAGATCGAATGGGGCACCGGCTTGAACTGGATCACGATCTCGGTGCGCTTCTCGGCCATGCATTTGCCGGTGCGCATGAAGAAGGGCACGCCCGCCCAGCGCCAGTTGTCGATGTCGGCGCGGATGGCGACAAAGGTCTCGGTGTCGGTCGGGGCGCCTCGCTCGCTGACGTAATCCGTGTACTGCCCCCGGGTGGTGACGCGACCGGCCTCCTCGACCGTGATCGGCCGAAGCGAGCGCAGCACCTTGACCTTCTCGTTGCGCACCGAGTCCGCGTCGATGTTGGACGGCGGCTCCATGGCGACCAGACACAGCAGCTGCAGCATGTGGTTCTGCAGCATGTCACGCAGGGCGCCGTACTCGTCATAGTAGGGCCAGCGGTCTCCAACGGCGACGGTCTCGGCCACGGTGATCTGCACATGGTCGATGGTCAGATTGTTCCACAGCGGCTCGAAGATGGTGTTGCCGAAGCGCAGGGCGATCAGGTTCTGGACCGTCTCCTTGCCCAGATAGTGGTCGATGCGGAACACCTGCCGCTCGTCGAACACGGCCGAGACGGCTTCGTCGATCTCGCGGAAGCTCTCCAGATCGCGACCGACCGGCTTTTCCAGCACGATCCGGGTGTCCGGACCGGCCAGCCCTGCGGCGTGCATGGCCGGGACGATCCGGCCATAGAGCGACGGCGACACGGCCATGAAAGCTGTTACAGAGCCGTCCCCGGTTTTCGCCTTCAGCGCCTTCAGCTCATCCGCACTGGTGGCGTCCAGTGCCACATAGTCCAGCCGGGCAGCCAGGCGGGTCCAGGTGTCGTCGGACCAGACGTCGTCAGACTTGGCGCGGGGCTCGACCGAGGCCCGCACCCGCTCGATGTAGGCGTCGCGCGTCTCGTCCGACCGGGCGGCGGCGATGATCTTCAGTTCGGGATCCAGCAGACCATCGTGGTCGAGAAAATACAGCGACGGCAGCAGCATGCGCAGCGCCAGGTCTCCACCTCCGCCGAACAGTATCAGGGCCGACATTCGCCTCTCCGTCTCTTCGTCCGGGCGCACCGGCCAGAGGCGGCGCGCCGTCAGTCAGGTTTCTTGGCCGCTTCGGCCCGCCGGGCCAACACGTCGAGCACGTCCTGAAACACCATGTGACGCGTCTTGAGCAGAACGAACAGGTGATAGATGAGGTCCGCCGCCTCATTCGCAAGCTCTTCAGTGTCGCCCGCGGCCCCGGCCAATGCCACTTCCACGCCCTCCTCGCCGACCTTTTGCGCGGCGCGTTTGGGACCCTCGGCCATCAGCCGGGCGGTCCAGCTGGTGGCTGGATCGGCATCCGCGCGTTCGGCGATAGTCGCCTCGAGCCGGGCGAGGCGGCCGAGGCCGGGCGCGTCCTCCTCGCCGAAACAGCTGATGCGGTTCAGGTGACAGGCATTGCCGACCGGCCGCACATTGAGCACCAGGGCATCGCCGTCGCAGTCCGGCGTGAGCGAGACGACGTGCAGCCGGTCGCCCGAGGTCTCGCCCTTGCGCCAGCGCCCGCCGCGCGAGCGGGAAAAGAAGGTCGCCTCGCCGCTCGCTTGGGTCTCCTCAAGGGCGGCGCGGTCCATATAGGCGAGTGTGAGCACCTGAAGCGTCGCGGCGTCCTGCACCACCACGGGGATCAGGCCGCCGCCCTTGTCGAAGTCCAGCGTGTCGGGATTGAGGGTCACAGCCTGATCTCCTGTCCGGCGTCGGCGAGATAGCGTTTGAGGTCGGGGATGGCGATGGCGCCGGTGTGGAACACGCTGGCGGCCAGCGCGCCCGAAACATCGGCCTGTTCGAAGACCTCACGGAAATGGTCCGGCGTGCCCGCGCCGCCCGAGGCGACCAGCGGAATGGTCAGCCGGTCGCGCGCCGCCTTCAGCTGGGCGATGTCATAGCCCTTGCGGACGCCGTCCTGGTCCATGACGTTCAGCACAATCTCGCCCGCGCCCAGGGCCTCGGCCTCAAGGATCCAATCCAGGGTGCGGCGGCCCGTGCGCTTCGTGGCCGAGGGGTCACCGGTGAACTGGTGCACCTGCCATTTGCCGTCGATGAGGCGACTGTCGACACCGACCACCACACACTGGCGGCCCAGCCGCTCGGCCATCTCGCTGATCAGCTCCGGCCGGGCCAGCGCCCGCGAGTTGACCGAGACCTTGTCGGCTCCGTGGTCGAGGCAGTGCGCGGCCTGCTCGACCGTGGCGATGCCCCCGGCGACGCAGAAGGGAATGTCCAGATCCCGCGCGATATCGGCGATCCAGCCATAGTCCAGGGTTCGCCCCTCGGGACTGGCCGTGATGTCGTAGAACACCAGCTCATCGGCGCCCTGATCGCGATAGCGCAGCGCCAGGTCGACCGCGTCGCCCATGTCGACATGGCCCTCGAACCGCACGCCCTTGACCACCCGCCCGTCCTTGACGTCCAGACAGGGGATGATGCGCCGCGCGGTCATCGCACCGCCTCGAGCGCCCGCTCGACGGTGAAGCGGCCCTCATAAAGCGCGCGCCCGATGATGGCGCCGTCGCAGCCCGCATCGCGCGCTGCTGTCAGGTCGGAAGTTTGCGCCACCCCGCCCGAGGCCTGCACCTTCAGGTCCGGCCGCCGCCGGACGATCTCGGCCAGCAGGTCGATATTGGGGCCGGTCAAGGCGCCGTCGCGGCCGATGTCGGTGACCAGCAGGTGACGGAACACGCCCTCGGGATAGAGGTCGAGCACGGCCCACAGGTCCAGCGGCGCGGCCTCGGTCCAGCCCTTCAAGGCCGGCACGATGCCGTCGTCGGTGACGCGCACGTCCAGCGCCAGCGTCAGGGCCTCGGGGCCCAGATCCTCCAGCCAGCCGCGCACTGTCTCGGGCGCGGTCACGGCCAGCGAGCCGACCACGACCCGGGCGACGCCCGCGTCCCTCAGACGGCTCACGTCATCCTGCGTACGCACGCCGCCGCCGGACTGGATCTGCACCCGCCCCGTCCCCGCCAGTCGCGACAGGGTGTCGTGCTGGACCGCGCGTCCGGCCTCGGCCCCGTCCAGATCGACGATGTGGACCCAGTCGGCCCCGGCATCCGCAAAGGCGCTCAGCCGTGCGACCGGATCGTCGTCATAGCGGGTCACCTGATCGAAACGCCCGTGCATCAGCCGCACGCAGACGCCGTCCTTTAGGTCGATGGCGGGGTACAGGATCATGCGTCGATCGCCAGAAAGTTCGAAAGGATACGCGCGCCGGTCGTCGACGAGCGCTCGGGGTGAAACTGGCAGCCCCAGCGGTTGCCCTGCCGGACCATGGCGGGGAAGGGGGTGCCGTGAAGGGCGCGGGCCAGGGTCGCCGGACCGTCGGGACAGGCAAAGCCGTGTACGAAATACACATAGGCCCCGTCCTCGACGCCCTCGGTCAGCGGATCGTCGGCCAGATCGGACAGGGCCGACCAACCCATGTGCGGCACCGTCAGCCCCGGCCCGGGCAGAAGCGCGGTCACCTGTCCGGGGATCAGGCCCAGCATGGCGGCGTCGCCCTCGGCGCTGGTCTGGAACAGCAGCTGCTGGCCCAGGCACAGGCCGATCAGCGGGCGGGGAAAGGCGCGGATCGGATCGCTCAGCCCCAGCGCATCCAGCCGCCCCATGGCCCAGGCCGCAGCCCCGACGCCGGGCAGGACCAGCCGCTCGGCCGCGTCGATGCCCGCAGCATCTGACACCCGGCGCACCCGTGCCCCCAGCCGCTCGAAGGCGAACTGCACCGAGGCCAGATTGCCCGCGCCATAGTCGAGAATGGCGATGTCGGTCACAGCACCCCCTTGGTCGAGGGCACGGCGTCGCCCTCGATGCGGATGGCCTGACGGAGCGCGCGGCCAAAGGCCTTGTAGACGGCCTCGGTCTTGTGGTGATCGTCCTCGCCGGTGACCGACACATGGATGGCGGCGCCGAGGTGCTCGGCCAGCGAGCGGAACACGTGGGCTGTCAGATCGGTGCGGTAGTCCCCGATGAAGGGAGTTGCGAACGTCCCCTCAAACACCGGATAGGGCCGGCCCGACAGATCGATAGAGACTGCGGCATTGGCCTCGTCCATCGGCAGGACAAAGCCATAGCGGGCGATGCCGCGCCGCTCGCCCAACGCCTGTTTCAGCGCCTGACCGAGGGCGATGGCCGAGTCCTCGATCGTGTGGTGCGGATCGGTGTGCAGGTCGCCCTCGCAGGCCAGTCGCAGGGAGAAGCCGCCATGGGCCGCGACCTGTTCCAGCATGTGATCAAAGAAGCCCACGCCGGTGTGGATGCGGACGGGGCCCGTGGCGTCCAGATCGACGGCGCAGACGATGCGGGTCTCCTTGGTGTCGCGCACGGCCTGTCCCGTGCGGTTGGGGCGGGCGGCGCCCGTGACGCCAAAGGCCGACAGGGTGCGGTCGTTGAGCTCGGCCCTGGCAAAGACCGGCAGGCGCAGGCCGTCGTCGACCTCAAAGGCCACGCCCAGCGCGGTCAGGCGCTCCATCGTCGCGTCCAGACCTTTGCCGCGCACCCGGATGGCGGGCCCATCCTCGGCGGCGGCATCACGCCCCAGCGCCTCGACCATCCGCGCTCGCTCGGCCTGCACCGCCGCGATGCGGGCCTCGGTCTCGATCATGCGGGACGGGTCGAGCGCCTGCAGCGCCAGTCGAACGGAGGGCTCGGGCAGGGCGTGGGGCTCCAGCACGGCGCGCAGCCGCGCCAGCACTTCGGGTCGGGCGATCAGGGCCCCGACGCGGGCCCCCGCGAGGCCATAGGCCAGCGACAGACTGCGCACGACGATCAGATTGGGCGTACCGGCGACGCGCGCGGCGACAGAGTTGGAGGCCTCAAACTCGATGGCGGCCTCGTCCATGACCAGCAGGTCGCAGGACGCGGCGTCGCCGCCGTTGGTGCCCCGCCCGGCAATCCGGATCACCCCCGAGGGCTCGGCCCCGGTCGGGTAGATTGCGGCCAGCGTCGTGAACGGTTCGCTCCCTGGCGCCTGCACACCGAGGTTCTCACGCGCAGCGAGACGGAAGATCAGCTCGAACCCGTGGGTCGCGCCCCGCACGGGCAGGACCTGATCGACGGGCACGCCGTAGACCTCCGCCATGCGGGCGGCGAGCGCAGCGGTACCGGTCGGATAGCGGTCAAGGCCTTCACCACCCGAGACCAGCGGGGCGAAGGGCGCGGGCAGCGCGGTCATGACGAACACCTCAGATCGGCCGCGCGGGCGTGGGCCTCCAGACCCTCCAGCCGGGCGAGGCGCGCCGCGACGGGGGCGAGGGCGGCGGCGCCCTTCTCAGAAACAGACTGCACCGACATGGAGGTCATGAAGCTGGCGGTGATGATGCCGCCCAGTGTGCGCGCCCCGCCGTCGGTCGGCAGGACGTGGCTGGGTCCGGCGGCATAGTCCCCCAGCGTCTCCGCCGCACACGTCCCGACGAAGATGGCGCCGGCGGCATTGATGCGGTCCACCAGTTGCTCGGCATCGAGTGTCTGCAGCGCCAGGTGCTCGGGGCCATACAGATTGGCGACGGCGCAGGCTTCGGCCAGATCGGCGACACGGATCGCGCGTCCCTCGGCCAGCGAACGGCGAGCGATGTCGGAGCGCGGCAGGGTCTGAAGCTGGCGTTCGACCTCTGCAAGGATGGCGGCGATCGCGCCCCGGCTGTTGGACACCAGCAGCACCTGGGCATCGGCATCGTGCTCGGCCTGGCTGAGCAGGTCGGCGCCGGCGATCTCGGGATCGGCGCTGGAATCGGCAATGACCATCAGTTCGGACGGTCCCGCCGGCATGTCGACGGCGGGCCCGCCCGGCAGGGCGTTCGCCTGCTTCTTGGCCTCGGCGACCCAGGCATTTCCCGGGCCGAACAGCTTGTCGACCGGTTCGATGCGGCCGTCCTCGAGGTCCGCACCGAAGGTCAGGGCGGCAATGGCCTGCGCCCCGCCGATCAGCCACAGGGCGTCCAGCCCGGCCTCATCGGCGGCCACGATCATGGCGGGGTGCACACCGCCGTCCTTCGCAGGAGGAGTCACGGCCACGCGCCGCGCAACACCGGCGACGCCCGCCGGAATGGCCTGCATCAGCAGGGACGAGAACAGGGGCGCACTGCCCCCTGGGACATAGAGGCCCGCCGAGGCAATCGGACGCCACACCAGCCTTGATCGCACGCCGGGCGTCGTCTCGACCCAGGCCGTGTCGTCCGGCCGGGTCGCCTGATGAAAGACGCGCACATTCTCGGCGGCGATGCGCAGGGCGCGGGTGTCGGCGGGCGGCAGGGCGGCGCGGGCCTCACGCACGGCATCCGGCGTAATGGCAATCCGCCGGGGCGCGGCGCCGTCCAGCTTCACGCTCCAGTCGGTGACGGCCGCGCCGCCCCAGCTGCGCACGTCGTCAAAGATCTCGCGCACGACATCGCTGACGCGCGCCTCGGTGCGCTGCGCCGGGCGGGCCAGCGCCTCGCGTTGCTCCTCGGGGGAGAGGGTGGTCCAGTCGATCTGGCGCATCACATCATCTTCTCGATGGGCAGGACCAGGATGGACGAGGCGCCCTCGGCCTTCAGCCGCTCCAGCGTTTCCCAGAAAACCGCCTCCTGACAGACGGCGTGCACGGCCACCGCATCGTCGCGCCCCGACAGCGGCATGACCGTCGGCGACTCAGATCCGGGCAACAGGGCTGTGATCCGGTCCAGCGCGGCACGCGGCGCGTTCAGCATCACGTATTTGGCGTCCTGTGAGGCGACCACCCCGCCGATGCGGGTGATCAGGTTTTCGAGCAGGGACTCCAGCGCCTCTTCCACCGGCTGGGGCGAGCGGATCAGCACCGCCTGGCTCTCGAACACCGTGTCCAGCGGCACCAGACCATTGGCCTCCAGCGTCGCCCCGGTCGAGACCAGATCACAGATGGCCGAGGCCAGCTTCAGCCGGGGTGCGACCTCGACCGCGCCGCGCATGGTGATCACCCCGGCCTCGACGCCGTTCTCGGCCAGCCAGCGGCCGAGAATGCGCGGATAGCTGGTCGCCAAACGAAGGCCGTTCAGCGAGGCGGGGCCGTGCCAGCTCAGGCTCTCGGGGGCGGCGATTTTCAGTGTGCAGCGGCCAAAGCCTAGCGGCATGACCACCTCGGCCAGCGGACCACCGTTGCGGGCCTCCTCCAGCACATTCTCGCCGACAATGCCGAGGTCGCAGACGCCGTCGGCGACAAAGGTCGGGATGTCGTCATCGCGCACCCGCAGCAGGTCCACCGGCGCATTCTCGACCTTGTAGAGCAGGTCATTGTTGCCCTTGATGACCCGGAGGCCCGCATTGCGGATCAGGTCGAGGCTGCGCTCGGCCAGACGGCCGGATTTCTGAACGGCGATACGAAGTCGCCCCTGAACCTTGCTCACGCGGATACTCCGGACTGTCGGTCAAGCACCAGGCGATAGCCCTGATGCGGCATTTCCTTGAGGAAGCGGGCGACGCGCACGACGGTGGTCGGGCTGGCCTGGGCCTCGGCGGCGATCTCGCGATAAGACTTGCCCCCCGCGTCCAGCAGGCGCGCCACCTGCCAGCGTTCGGCAAAGGCGCGCACCTCGGCGGGCGTGCACAGATCGGCGAGGAAGGCGTCGACCTCCTCGCGCGTCTTCAGACACAGCAGGGCGTCGTACAGATCCAGCCGGCTGCGGGCCGCGACGGCGGCATTGGGGGGGAGGGCGTCGGTCATGGCGTGTTCCACTATGCTGTAACAGTGGAACGGTCAAGCGCTGTCGCCCTGCCTATGGTGCGACCGGCGATCGCAGCCTATGTCCGGGTCATGAGCAGGATCGTGATCGTGGGCGCGGGGCATGCCGGGGGCAGTGCGGCCGCGCTTCTGAGACAATATGGGTTCGACGGCGAGGTGGTGCTGATCGGCGAGGAGCCGGTCGCGCCCTATCAGCGCCCGCCCCTGTCCAAGGCCCTGCTGAAGGGCGAGGGCGAGGAGGAGGACCTGCTGCTGCGGCCCGCCGACTTCTATGTCGAACAGAATATCCAGACGCGGCTGGGCCAGACGGTCACGGCCATCGACCGGGCCGGCAAGACGGTGGTGCTCGCGGACGGCGAGACCGTCGCCTACGACACCCTGATCCTCGCGACCGGCTCGACCGCGCGGAAGCTCGACGTGCCGGGTGCAGACTTCGCCGGGGTTCTGGAACTGCGCACCCTGGCCGATGCGCGCAGACTCAAGGCGGCGATCACGCCCGGCGCGCGGCTGGCCGTGGTCGGCGGCGGCTATGTCGGGCTCGAGGTCGCGGCCTCGGCCCGGGCGCTGGGCGCCGAGGTCGTCGTAGTCGAGCGCGAGGCCCGCCTGCTGGCCCGGGTGGCGTCGGATGTACTGGCGCACTTCATGGCCGACCGGCACCGGCAGCATGGGGTCGAGGTGCTAACCGGGCGCACCGTCACCGCCATGCAGGCCGCTCCCGACGGCCAGAGCGTGTGCGGCGTGACGCTGGACGACGGTCGCCGGATCGAGGCAGATCTGGTGGTTGTCGGCGTGGGCGGCGTGGCCTGCGAAGGTCTGGGCGCCGCCGCCGGTCTGACCTGCGACGGCGGGGTGGTCGTCGATGAGACCGCCCGCACCTCCGACCCCCACATCTACGCCCTCGGCGATATGACCCGGCGGCCGGTGCCGGTGCATGATGGTCGGATCGTCCGGCTGGAGAGTGTGCCGAACGCCCTCGAACAGGCCAAACAGGCCGCCGCCGCCATCACCGGCCGCAACCCGCCCCCGCCCGAAGTGCCGTGGTTCTGGTCGGATCAGTATGATCTGAAGCTGCAGATGGCGGGGCTTTCCGACGGCGCGGACCGCAAGGTCGTGCGCACCGTGGCCGATGGCGCCGGGCTGGCCGTCTTCCACCTCGCGGGTGACCGCCTGCTGTGCGTCGAGGCGGTCAATGCCCCGGCCGAATTCATGGGCGGGCGTCTGCTGATTGCGAAGGCCACACCGGTCGACGCGGAAAAGCTGGCCGATCCCTCGGTGTCGATGAAGGCGGTCGCGAAAAGCGGCTAGTAGACATCCCGCCGGTACCGCCCGGCCTCGCGCAGGTCCAGCAGCCGCTCTTCGCCCAGAATGTCGCGCAGCGCCGCGTCGACGCCCGGCGCCATGCCCTTAAGGCTGCCGCAGACCATGATCGTGGCGCCACGCTCCACCCAGTCGCGCACGGTGTCAGCCTCGGCCTGCAGGATGTCCTGCACATAGCGGGCACCGCCCTTATCGCGCGAGAAGGCGCGGTCCAGCCGGGTCAGCACGCCCGATGCCAGCCAGCCCTGCAGGCGCTGGTCCAGCAAGGCGTCATGAGCGGCAGTCCGCTCACCGAACAGCAGCCAGGCGGGTCCGGGTTTGGAGGCCCTGGCCCGCTCGGACAGATGCGCCACCAACCCGCCCAGCCCCGTGCCATTACCGATCAGGATCAATGGAACCGTCGCATCGGGTCCGTGGAAGGTCCGGTTGGTCCGGATGCGCAGCGGCACCGTCTCCCCGATCCGGCACCGGTCCAGCAGCCAGGTCGAGGCCAGTCCCGGCGTGCCGTCGGGGCGCACTGTCTCGCGGATCAGCAGATCCATGGCCCGGTCCGCCGGGACGGTTGCGATCGAATAGTCCCGCAACTGACCCGGCTGGCCCGCCACGGCCTCCGGCAGCTCGACCTCGGCCACATCTCCGGCCCGCCAGTCCGGCATATCCCCGATGGGCCGCAGGCGCAGGCGATAGACCGGCCGACCCGGGCTGCCGGGGTTCAGATGGGCGCGCCGCTCCAGACGCCAGGGGCGGTGCGGGCGGCTGCGGGTCTCCCGGGCAAAGGTCGCGCCGGTCACGGCCGTCAGCTGATGTCGCCAGTGCGCCAGGGCGCCGGGGTCCAGCCGGTCCACCTCGACCCGGTCGAAAAGGGCGGTCGCCCCCGCCCGGGCCAGCCAGCTGTCCAGCGCCCGGCCAAAGCCGCAGTAGTGACCATAGCTGCTGTCGCCCAGCGCCAGAACACCGACCTGAAGGTGCGACAGGTCGGGCGGAGTGGGCATCAGCCGTCGCAGAAAGCCGGTCGCCTCATCCGGGGCATCGCCCTCGCCCGTGGTCGCGGCGATCAGGAACAGACGCTCGGCCTTGGCCAGCAGCTCGGGGGTCAGTTGAGACAGGCTGAGCCGCTGGACCGACAGGCCGGTGGCGGACAGGGCGGTCGCAGTTTCCTCGGACAGGGCGTCGGCGCTGCCGGTCTGGCTGGCGTGCACGACCAGCGTCGCGGCCTCACCGATGGCCCCCGGCGCCGGCCGCGGGCGCAGCGACCAGGCGGTCAGCCCGGCCCAGGCCAGCACCGCCGTCGCGGCCCAGAGCTCGCCACCCATGGGGATCATTCCCGCCCGACGTCCAGCATGGCCACAAGCGCGGGGCTCATCTGCTCAACCAGACCATCGTCGGTGCGGTGGACCATCAGGGCCGCAATCCCGGCGTGCTCGGCATGATCCAGACCTTCCACGGGGCCCAGCACCGTCAGGGCCGTCGCCAGCGCATCGGCGACCATGGCCGAGTCATGCAGCACCGAGACCGAGACCATGCCGTTGGTCACGGGCCGCCCCGTGCGACCGTCGATGGTGTGAGAGTACGTCTGGCCGCCGTGGACGAACTGGCGGCGCGCCTCGCCCGAGGTGGCAACGGCCAGTCCATACAGGGCCGCAATGGTGCGCGGCGTCTCCAGCCCAACCGGCTTTTCCAGTTCGACCCACCACGGACGGCCGTCCGGTTTGACGCCGACTCCCTTCAGCTCGCCGCCGATCTCGAACAGGTGCGAGGTCGCCCCCTCACGGGCCAGCCGCAGAGAGATAAGGTCGACCGCATGCCCCTTGGCGATGCCCGACAGGTCCAGCTTCAGCCCGCCGGGCTGGACGGCCGCCCGCGCATCGACATTCAGCCGAAGGCGCATCCAGCCGCTCATGGACCGCGCCGCCTCGACCTCGTGATCCTCGGGCAGGGGCAGCAGGGGCGACCGGCGTCCGGGCGGTCCGAACCCCCACAGATCGACCAACGACCCCAGCGTCGGATCGACCGCGCCATTGGTGTCGTCGGCCAGCTCCAGCGCCCGGGTCAGGACGGTCCAGAAGGCATCGGACAGCGCCCAGGTACCCTCGGGGGCGCCATTGAACCGGGAAATCTCGCTGTTGCGCTCCCACGGGCTGAACAGGGCGATGATGCGCTCCAACTCCTCCTCGATCAGGGCCTGCCAGCGGCTGACCTCGGTCTCGTCGTGGACCACGATCCGGGAGGTCCAGACCGTGCCCATGGTCTCGCCGCCCAGCTGGGCGATCTGCGCGCCCGGCGGCTTTTCCGGGGCGCTGCGAAGGGGCGGGATCAGGACGCGGTTGTTGGTCTCCGGACGCGGCTCATTCGCGCCCCCGGACAGGTCGATGACCGGCGGGGCCGAACGGCTGGAGGCGGGGACACGCGGCTCGGACATCAGGACCTCAGCGGGCGACGGTGACGCGCACGGCACCCAGTTCGGAGTCTCCGGTGCCCGAGGCGGTATTGGCAGCGCCGAGGCGGAAGGGCACGCGCGCGATCTCGCGTCCGCCCAGCTCACGCGCGGCCTCGACCGCCAGCACATAGTTTCCGGCCGGCAGATCGCGCAGGCGCGAGGCGGGGATTGTGACCGTCTGGGTGCCCGGCGCGCGGGTCGGGCCGGAGACACCATCGGCCGGCAGGGTCAGGTTGCGCCCGTCCTTGCGCCACCAGGTGCGGACGTCTCTCAGCCAGTCCTTGCCCTCTCCGGCGGGCAGGGCGGTGTCATACCAGACCGACAGGGTGCGCACGGCGGTCTCATCGAGCCGCTCGATCCACACCGCCACATAGGGCCGGTGGTAGGAGGCGCTGGAAATGCGCGGAATGCCGATGCTGACCGTCAGATCACCGGACGGCAACGGGGCAGCCCCCATCAGCATCAGTCCGGCGGCGGGCAGGGTCGCAGCAAGGGTCAGGGGCTTCATCGGAACGGGGGCACACTCAGTGGATAAAGATCAGGGCGAGGATCAGCGGGATCAGCAGGCCCAGCGACACCAGCGGCCAGGTCATGCGCCGGTTGCGGGCATGCAGCACCAGCAGCGCCAGACCGGTCAGGGCGAACACCAGACAGGCCACCGCGAACACATCGATGAATAGCGACCAGGCCGCGCCCGTATCGCGCCCCTTGTGCAGGTCATTCAGATAGGCAATCGGCCCGCGCGTGGTCACCTCGACAAAGGCCTCGCCCGTCTGCCGGTCCAGCGTCATCCAGCCGTCGCCACCGGGCCGGGGCAGGGCGACATAGATTTCCGCGCCCGTGGTCTCGGTGGCCCGCCCGGCGATGGAGACGTCCAGCTCACTCGAGGCCCAACGCGCTACCGCGTCAGGAACCGGGTCGGCGGTCTCGGCGGGGAAGGTCGCAAGGCGCGCCAGCAGCGGCGCGGGCAGGGTGGCGGTGCGCTCGACCACCACCGGCTCGGCCGGGATCTGGGCGGCATGGTTCAGGGTAAAGCCGGTCACCGCAAACAGGATCAGTCCGATCAGGCTGACCGAAGCGGACATCCAGTGCCACTGGTGCAACTGCTTCAGCCAGAAGGCCCGCGCGGAGCTCAGCCGGGCGGCGGATGGGGCAGGAGCGGGCGCGGGAGACGTCGACACCCTGCGCCTGTGCCAAAAATGCGAACCGCTTGCAAGTAACGTCGTCTACCAGCGACGCGACAGCCCGATCCACAAGGTGCGCGGCGGGCCATACGACACGACGCCCGTGCCAGTCTCGGTAGTCTCGACGTCTGCGTCGAACAGGTTCACCCCCTCGACCCAGGCGGTCAGGCCGGGCGACAGCCTCCGCTCCAGACGGGCCGACTCGGTCAGGGCCGGGTCAAGTACGCGGCTGTTCAGGTCATCGTCGAACCGGCGGCTCTCCCAGCGGGCATCGACGCTGACGGTCCAGTCGGCCGCCGGGGTCCAGTCCAGACCGGCGGTGGCACTCCAGATCGGGGCCTGGGCGGGGCGCAGCCCGGTCAGCTGCGGCGCCTGCGAGCCGCCGTCCACCCGCGCGTCGGTGGCGGCCAGCGCACCCCGCAGCGTCAGGCCTTCGCGCAGCCACGCCTCGGCCTCCAGTTCCAGCCCGACAGCTTCGATGGTCCCGGCGTTCTGTCGCTCGCGCAGGACACCACCGGCCGGGACAAAGCCCGCGCGGGGAAAGACGCCGGGACCTGCGCCGATGGTGACATTGACGATGGCGTCCTCGATCCGGGTGGCAAAAAGCGTGGCCCGGATGTCCAGCCGGTCGGTCTCGCGCGCCAGCCCCGCCTCGACGCCGGTCAACTGCTCGGGCACCAGACTGGCATTGGCCTCGGTGATGTCATTGCCGACGCGGAAGGGCCGGTGCAGCTCATTCAGGGTCGCCGGGCGAAAGGCGCTATAGGCCGCCACCCGCACCGACCATTCGGACGACAGGGCGCGTCGCACCCCCAGCCGGGCCGACACCACTTCGCCCAACTGATCGGCCGGCTGTTCGTCCAGCACCCGGGCATCGGTCTGCAGGTCGCGCTCGACCCGTCGGCCGTCGCTGGCGGACCAGTGGTCGAGGCGCAGGCCCCCTGTCACCAGCCACGGGCCGCGCGTGGCGCTGGCCTCGGCATAGACCCCCGCCACCGCGGTCTCGCCGCCCGCCTGTCGCGAGCGCGTGAATTCCCCGCCCATGAAGCGATAGCGTTCGTTGGTCTCGCCCTCGGCCTGACGGGCATCGACGCCCAGCTCGGTCTCGAACCCGTCCCGTCGCAGGCGCCAGGCGGCGTTCAGCCCCCAGGCTATGGCGGGAGTGTGGAACTGATGATTGGCCGGGCTGGTCGAGGACCGGTCGGGCGCGGTCGCGACAAAGCGGTTCTGAAGGTCGCTGGTCCGCCGCCACAGCTGCACGCGCCAGCCCGCAAGGTCGGCCTCCGGCTGGCGCGTCGCCGTGAGGGACAGGACGGTGCCCGAGGCTGCGGCATCCGATCCCGCCACGCCCGAGCCGCGTCTCTCTTCGAAGGCGGAAACCCGGCCAGAGACCAGCGCATCCCCGACCGGCATGTCCAGCCGCAGCGAGGCCGCGCTGGCCTCAAGGTCCAGTGGCCGGTCAGCGGCTCCGGCGTCGGGCGCCCGCACCGGCGTATGGCCGTCGGTCCGCTCGTGGCCAGCGGTCGCCACCCAGCGCAGGGGGCCGAGGTCGCCCGTTCCCGAGGCGGCCAGCCGGGCCGAGCCGCGCTCCCCCACCGCCGCCGTCCAGGCCCCGCCCGTATCCCGTTCCCGCAGCAGCACCGAGCCGGTCAGCGCGCCTGCGCCATAGGGGCCGGTGCCCCCGGCGCGCACCACATCCACGCCCGACAGGCCCTCGGGCGGCACCTGGGCCCAGATGACCCAACCGCCGAACGGATCATTCAGCGGCACCCCGTCCAGCGCGACCAGCGCCCGCCCGGCCCCGCTCGGGGCGATGGCGCGCAGCGACAGACCCTGGGTGGTCGGATTGGCGGTCAGACTGGTGGTGCGCCGGAACAGGCCGACCGCGGGCACCCGGCCCAGCGCCTCGTCCAGCCGCATCGAACGGTCCAGCGCATCGCCGTCCAGCCGGATCACGGAAAAGGCGGCCTCGCCTTCCGCGGCGGGCAGGCGCGGGACGGTGACGACAATCTCGTCGAGGATGACCGGCGGATCCTGCATCATGCCGAAAGGCGCGTCAGCAGCTCGCGGGCAAAGGTGGTCAGGGTGTCGTCGCGCGCGCCCATCACCAGAATCCGGTCGCCGGGCCGGGCCAGCTGGACCAGCCGCTCGCCGCACTCAGCGCGCGTGGCATGGGCCTCGGCCTGACGCCCCGCCGCGACGACGCCCTCGACGATCTGCGGGCTGGAAACGCTGCGGTCGGTGGTGCCCCCGTAATAGACGGGCTCGGGCATGATCAGGTGATCGTGCGGACCCATCAGGCTGGCAAAGGTCTCGATGAACTCGCGCCGCATCAGTTTCAGCGGCCCAAACCCGTGCGGCTGAAACAGGATCAGCAGCCGTCCGGGAAAGGCATGCAGGGTCTGAAGCGTGGCGGTGATCTTGTCCGGGTTGTGGGCAAAGTCGTCGATGACGGTCACGCCGCCCGCCTGACCGACCACCTCCAGGCGCCGCCGGATGCCCCGGAAGCTGCCGAGCGCCGCAGTGGCGACCTCGCGCGCCAGGCCCAGCGCCTGCGCGACACCGAGGGCAGCCAATGCATTGGCGACATTGTGTGCGCCCGGCACCTGCAGGCTGACTTCAGCCCCGTCCAGCCGGAACCGCATCCCGGTTGCGGTCGCCTCGACATCGGTCGCGCACAGGTCTGCGGCCGCATTGCCCAGCGAAAAGGTCAGGTGGCGGTCTGCAGGCAGGGTGTCGGCCAGCGTCCGGGTCTCGTCATTGTCGAGGTTCAGCACCGCCACATCGGCATGCCCCGCAAAGCCGCCGAACAGGGCGCGCAGCTCTTCCATCGACTTGTGGTCCAGCGAGATGTTCGAGACCACGGCGACCGTGGGCCGGTACAACTGGATCGAGCCGTCCGACTCATCGACCTCCGAGACGAACAGGTCGGGGTTGCCGATCCGCGCAGCGGCAAAGGGCGTGTCCTCGCGCACGAAATTGCTCATCACCGCGCCATTCATGACCGTGGGGTCGAGGCCTGCCTGATCAAGGATCCACGCCACCATGCCGGTGATGGTCGACTTGCCGCTGGTCCCGGCGATGCCCACGCGCCGCTCGGCGGCGTTGAACAGGTCCGACAGCATCTGCGGTCGGGTCATGACGGGGGCGCCGACCCGGCGGGCGGCGGCGATGTCGGGCACTGTGTCCTCGACGGCGCCCGAGGCCACAACCGTGGTCGCCGCATCCGTCACACCCGACCCGTCCTGCGGGTAAAGCGCGATGCCCTGCGCCTCCAGCCAGGCAAACTTGTCGGGGCTGCGGCCCTGGTCGTGCGACCGGTCCGATCCCGCCACCCGGGCCCCCCGCGCGGCCAGGATCAGGGCCAGCGGCAGCATTCCCGACCCGCCGAGGCCGCAGAAGAAATAGGAGCCGGCTGGATTGGCGTCTTGATTCATGGAGGCGAAACCGGGGAGTGTCGGAGGAAGGCCCTGACTAGCACGGGGCGCACCGCATGCCAGAGCCGGGAGCCCGATTTGTCCGACCGCCTGCCCAACAGGGGAAACGCAGTATGGGATCGGTAACCCGCATTGGCGTGGTGGCGGCCTCGTCCCGCTTCAGCAAGGCGACCGCCGCGCAGCTCGAGGCCCATCTTGAGGCGCGCTTTCCCGGCGGTGACGTGAAGGTGGTGTTCCACCCGGCCTGTTTCGCCAACCACGGCCATTTCGCCGGGGACGATGCGTTGCGCGCCCGCGCCTTCCTCGAGATCGCCAATGACCCCCGCTATGACGCCCTGTGGTTCGGGCGTGGCGGCTATGGCTCGTGCCGGATCGCCGAGGCGGTGCGCGACGGGCTGAAGCCCGAGGCCCGGACCAAACGCTATCTGGGCTATTCCGACGCCGGCAGCCTGCTGGCCACCCTCTACAAGGAAGGCTTTGCCCATGTCGCCCACGGGCCGATGGTCGCCGACATCGGTCGCCGCGAGGGGGCCGAGGCCATCGACCGCGCGCTCGACTGGCTGATCAAGGGCGCGACCTCGGGGCTGGAGCCCAGCCTCGACGGACGCCCGACCGTCGCCTTCAACCTGACCATCCTCGATCAGCTGGTCGGCACGGCCATCGAACCCGACCTGAGCGGCCATGTGGTGATAATCGAGGAGGTGTCCGAGGCCCTCTACCGGATCGACCGGATGATGTTCCACCTGACGGGTCAGGCCTCGATGCGCCGCATCGCCGGCTTCCGTCTGGGCCGGGTCAGCGACATCACCCCCAATGAGCCCGAGTTCGGCCTGACGCCCGAGGAAATCGTCCGCTACTGGTGCCTGCGGTCCGGCATTCCGTATCTGGGCGCGGCCGACATCGGCCATGACGCGGCCAACAAGATCGTGCCTTTCGGGCCGCGCTGACGGGTAAAACGCAGCCCCGGGGCCCCGAATCCTCGCGTTTTCGGGGAAGGCGGTCGACAGATAACGCCGGTCAGGCCAGATGGCCCCATGCGGGTTAAGGGGCTGTTAACCTTGAAGTCTTCCGTGCGCGGAAAAGGGGGCCGGGATCACCTCGTGATCCGGCCGCCCGTGGCGTGGTCAGCCCTGTGACCGGCCTGTCGAAGAGCACCCGGGCCGCGCTGATCCCCCTGTTCCTTGTGGCGCTCGGTGTTGTCGGCATCGAGAACGCCCTGACCCGCTATTTCGCCGTCGCGAAATGGTCCGAGTATGGCTACTGGATCATCTCCATCGTCATGGCGGGCTTTGCTCTGTCGGGCGTGGCGGTTGCCCTGTTCCGCGATACGGTCGAGCGTCACGGGGCCTGGCTGCGCGCCGTCCTGCCGGCCACCATGGTGCTGGTGGCGGCGCTTGGCTATGAGCGGATCGCCCGCAATCCGTTCAATCCGCTGCAGCTGCAGAACCCCACGACCTGGGCCGACCAGCTGCTGAATATCGCCGGCTACTACGGGGCCCTGCTGCCCTTCTTCTTTCTGGCCGGCCTCTATATCGCGCTGATCTTCATCCTGAATCCGCGCGAGATCGGGCGGGTCTATGCCTATGACCTGATTGGCGCGGGGCTGGGCTCGGCCCTCGCCCTGGCGCTGATGTTCCTCGTCCACCCCTTTCTTCTGGCGCCCCTGCTGCTGGTGCCGCTGGCGCTGGCGCCGCTGTTTCAGCCGGGCCGCTTCAGTACCCTCGGCGGCGCGCTGGCCGGAGGCGCCCTTGTGCTGGGCGAGGCCATTCTGCTGCTCGGCACCCCGCCTGCCTATTCCGAGTTCAAGGCCGTCTATGCGCCCATGAACACCCGGGGCGCCGAGGTGGTGGCCGAGGTCCGTCGCCCGCGCGGGCACTATCTGATGCTCGACAACTTCACCGAGCGGGTCGACGCCGACGTTTCCAACAACGCGTCGATGATGGAGGTCGAGGGACCGCCCTCGACCTATGGCCTCTATCGTGACGGCAGCCGGATCGCGGCCCTGCCCAAGGCGGGCGGTCTCGGCGGCGGCTATGCTGACAGCGCCCTGTCGGCCGCCCCCTATATGCTGCGGCCCCGCGCCGGGGTGCTGATCCTGGGCGCCTCCGGCGGCTTCCGCCTGGCCGAAGCCCGGGCGCTGGGGGCCGAACGGCTGCTGGTCGTTGAAAGCGAGCCGGTGCTGAAACACGCCCTGACCCACGGGCTGGGCCCCTCGCGCGGTCTTGCACTGGGCGACGATGTGCGGCTGGCCGAGGGCGGACCGCTGGCCGTTGCCCGGGCGGCGGGTGCGGCCCCCGGCGAGCGCTTTGACGTGATCGACGTCTCGTCCGACTTCATCGATGCGGCGCCGGCCAATGTCACGGCGCTTACGGTCGAGGCCATGCAGGCCTATCTGGCCGCGCTCGATCCTGACGGCATGGTCTCGGTCCCCGTCTCGATCCGCGACTTCCCCGTCTATGCCTTTCGCATCATGGCGACGGCGCGCGAGGCCCTGATCCGGGCCGGTGTCGAGCGCCCCGAGGACCACGTCATGGTCTATCGCTCGGCGTGGAATGCCCGCATCCTGATTTCGCCGACGCCGTGGAGCGAGGCGGATGTCACAGCGCTCGAGACCTTCGCCGCCGCCCGCTCGTTCGACATTTCCTGGCGCCCCGGACTGAACATCGAGGCGGCCCGCGCGGGTCTGTTCAACGACCTGCCGGTGGTGTCGTTCGAAAGCGGCACCGTGATCTCTCAGGGCACGGACGATGCCATCGCGCGCGAGGCCGAGGCGGTGCTGCAGGGGCGCGACAGCCCCTCCAGCCGCGCCTTCAACATCCGGCCCCAGACGCTGGACCGGCCCGCCTACTATGCGTCGCTGCGGCTCGACCGGCCGACCACCCTGATCCACCGGCTGGAGGTCCTGCCCCAGGCCGAGATCGGCGCTCTGGTCAATCTGGTGGTGCTGGCCCAGGCCGCCCTGATCGCCCTGCTGGTGCTGGCCGCCCCGCTGATGTTCCGTAAACGGAAGGTTGCCGCGCCCGAGCCCCGCCGCCTGTGGCCGGTGCTGTACTTCCCCAGTCTGGGTCTGGGCTTCCTGCTGATCGAGATCTTCCTGATCGACAAGGCGGCCTTCTATCTCAATGACTATTCCTCGGCCTTCGCCCTGGTGCTGACGTCCATGCTGATCTTCTCGGGGCTGGGCAGTCTGATCGCCGGCCGCGTCGCGGCCCTGCCCAAGGTGGCCTCGTTCGTGTCCCTGATCGTGGTGCTGGGCTGGATCTGGCTGGTCTTCACGCAGGGCGAGGCGGTCATGCTGTCGACGCTGGACCAGCCCGCCTGGACACGGGGACTGATCGTGCTGGCCGCGGCCGCGCCCGTGTCGCTGGCGCTGGGCCTGCCCTTCCCGCTGGGTCTGATCCAGGTGGGTGAGGGGCGGATGCTGCCCTGGGCCTGGGGCCTGAACGGTGCCTTCTCGGTCGTCGCCACGCCGCTGGCCAATCTGATGTCGCGCGAGGTCGGCTTCTCCTCCCTGCTGATGGTCGGGGCGGGCCTCTACCTCCTCGCCTTCCTCGCCCTGCCGCCGGGCCGCCGCACCCGGACTGTGTCCGAGCCCGTCGCTGATCCCCTTCCTGTTTCGTCGCCTGCGTAAAAAGGATTCCTGCCATGACGATCGACCGTAGACGCCTGATCGCCGGAGGCGCGGCCCTGGCCGGAGCCTCGACCCTCGCGGCCTGTGACGAGGCCACGCGCGAGCGGCTTCAGGCCCGGCTCAACCCGACCCGCACCGGCGGCGACACGCCTGCGCCCTCGACCGACGCCCCGACCGCCGCAGCGGCTCCCGAAGCGACCGACAGCGCCGTCTCCGAAACCGTCCGCATGCCGGCCCAGCCCTGGACCTATGAGGCCTTCGTCGCCGCCATGGCCGCCTCCGAGCGCCCCAGCAGCCTCAGCCGCGCCCAGTTCGACGCCATCCAGTCGCGCAAACCCGCCGCGATCCAGCGCATCAAGACCTATCTGGACGGCAAGTTCGGCGCGGCCGATCCCAGCGTGGTCCAGGCCTTCGAGAGCGTGCCACGCGACTTCTTTCACTACGCCTATGCCTCACAGGATTCGACAGCGTACCAGGCCTATGAGGCCTATCCCAAGCCCTGGGCCATCGGCCATGGCTCGGTGCTCAGCGACTATCTGGGCCAAGCCTATATGACCCAGCTGGCCGAGCCCAAGCCCACCGATGTGACGCTGGAAATCGGTACCGGCTCGGGCTTTCAGTCGTCGCTGCTGTCGCGGATCGTGCGCGACTCCTACACGATCGAGATCATCCAGCCGGTCGGCCATGCGGTCAGCAAGATCTTCAAGCCGCTGGGCTATGACAACGTCCACGCCCGTGTTGGCGACGGCTATTTCGGCTGGCCCGAGGTCGAGGGCGGGTTTGACACCATCATGCTGACCTGCGTCGCCCAGTACGCCCCGCCCGAGCTGTTCCGCCAGCTCAAACCCGGCGGCAAGCTGATCATCCCGATCGGCCAGCCCTTCCGCCGAGGGCAGGTCCTGTATGTCTATACCAAGGACGCCGACGGCCGCGTCCGCTCGCGCCGCGATGTCGGCGTCTTCTTCATCCCCATGACCGGCGCCATGCAGAACCGTCCGCGACCCCAGGGCGCAGCCTCGGGCGGCTGATCGTCTCTGGTCACAGCGTCTGCTTCAGGCCAAACAGATCAGCATGAACCGACGCAGCCTCCTGATCCGGACTGGTGTGATCGCCGGCGCCCTCGGGGGCGGCTGGTGGCTGAAGGAGAATGTCCTGTGGAGCGCGCCGGGTCTGGCCTTCACCCAGGGCACGATCACGCCCTGGATCGACTTTGCCGCCCGGGTGCTCAGCCCGACGATCCCGGTCCGCATCGCCGGCCAGACGGTCAATGCCCTGATCGACAGCGGCGCCCAGTATTCGGTGATCGACCGGGGTTTTCATACCGCCATCGAGGCCGAGCTGGGCCCGCGGCCACTGTTCGACATTCCGCTGGTGGCCTACGGCGTCGGCGGCCAGCCCCAGATGGGCAAGGGTGTGCGGCTGGACATGGCGATGGAGGGCCTGTCCATCAGCGGCCTGCGCTGCGCCATCCTCGATCTCGGCCCGCTGGCGGACGAGGAGGGCCTGTCCGCCCCGCTTATCCTGGGGCAGGACCTGCTGAAACTGCTGGCGCTCGAGGTCGATCTGGTCGACCGTCGCATGCGGCTGATGGACCGCCAGGCCGTGGTCCATGACGCGCGCTGGAGCCGGGTGGCCGTGCGCCGGCGCGGCACCGCCCTGGTCACCCCGGTCGAGGTCGAGGGCCACACGCTGGACGCCGTGGTCGACACCGGCGCCTCCTCGATCCTCAGCCTCAGCCAACCCGCCGCCGAGGCTGCCGGCATCCTCGACGGGCGCCCGGCCGGGACCGGCGAAAGTCTGGTGCTGGGCGGACAGATCACCGCTGACATCCTGACGATCGCGCGGCTCCGCGCCGTGGGTCGCACCTTCCGCGAGGTCGATGTGCCGGTCTATGGCGCGGTCGGCATGCCCGGCATCCCCGAGGCCCTGCTCGGTATGGCCGCCTTCCGGGATCAGGGCCTGCTGCTCGATATCGGCGGCGGCGCCCTCTACCGCACCGCCCAGCTGGACCTCACGGTAGTTCAGTAACCCCGGAAGGTGTCGCACGCCGCCGGATCGCCGGTCTCATAGCCGCGTGTCAGCCACTCGACCCGCTGTGCCGACGATCCGTGGGTAAAGCTGTCGGGCGAGACGCGACCGCCCCCGCGCTGCTGCAGGGCATCGTCGCCGATGGCGGCGGCCGTCTTCAGCCCCTCTTCCAGATCACCGGGCCGCAGCGCCACCTCGCCGCCCGACAGGCGCGCAGCATTGGCCGCCCAGACCCCGGCATAGCAGTCGGCCTGCAGCTCCAGCGCCACGGAAAAGCGGTTGGCCTCGGCCTCGCTGGTGGCCCGCGCCTGCGCCTGTCGCACATCGCCGGCGGCCCCCGTCAGGGTCTGGATGTGGTGGCCGAACTCATGGGCGATCACATAGGCCTTGGCGAAGTCCGCACCCGACGCGCCCAGCTGGGTCTGCATCTGCTGCCAGAAGCCCAGGTCCAGATAGACGGTCTGGTCCGCCGGGCAATAAAACGGTCCCATGGCCGCCTGGCCATAGCCGCAGCCCGTGCCGGTCCCGACCTCGTACAGGACCACGGTCGGCGCGCGATACCCCATCAGCAGGTCCGACCAGACCGCATTCACATTGCCGCCGATCACATCGACGAACAGGCCCGCATCATCCTCGGGCGTGCCGCGCTCGCCCTCGGCCTGGCTGCCCGCCGCGCCCAACTGGGTCGCGACCTGGGTCGTGGTTTCAGGGGAAATGCCGAAGACCAGATAGCCGATCGCTGCCAGGACCATGACGCCCAGCCCGCCGCCGGCGATGCCGCCCGCGCCCATGCCCCGGCGGTCCTGAATTCCGCCCCCGCCGCGTTGTCCGCCTCTCCAGCGCATGATGCCCTCCCTCGATGTCCCGAAACCAGCTTAACGGCGAACGCCGGTCGGGGGAAAGGGATGCTTGAGACGAGGCCGAAAGCCTCAGTCCTCGCCGTCCAGCCAGCGGTCGATGCCGCCGGTGCGGGCCTCGACCTCCTCGCGGCGCGCGCGGGCATTGGCCGGTGTGCCGGGCGGAACGGCCACGGGCGGTGTCAGGGCCGGCGTCTGCCGCTGCCGTTCCAGATCGCTGACCACGCGCGCCGCCTCGGCCCGGCCCCGCTCGGCCTCGGCCTGACGCAGGTCGGCCCCCGCGCGCTGGCGATCAATCTCATAGCGATGCCGCTCGGCCGCATAGCCTCCCGGCGGCGGCAGGGCCCCCGCACGCGGCGGCGGCGCAATATAGGGCGGCGGCAGGCTCTGCGCCTCAGCCACCGTGGCGCCGGCCAGGGCCAGGCCGACGACAAGACCGGACAGGATCAGGGGACGGGTCATGAGGGGAAAGATAGGGCGACTGGCGAAGCGGGCCAAGCGGGGCCTTATCCGGGGGGCTGCGGGAGCCTCAGCGAAGACTCGCCACGTCTGCTTTTGAGCTCGCCGACCTCAGCACCTCGGCATAGCCCCCCGCCACCTCCATCCGCTCGCCCTCGGGGCGGGTGTGGACGGCGCGGTGCAGGGCGGGCAGCTTCCAGCAGGGCACATGCATGAACAGGTGGTGTTCGGCGTGGAAATTGACCCAGTAGGGGGCGATGAAGGCGCACTCCAGCCAGTTTGCGCGGGTCGTGCGCGCAGCCCTGAACGCATCCTCGGCCGAGCCCTCGACACAGGCATGTTCGGCGATGTTGCGGATGCGGGTGACCATCGGAAACCAGGTCGCCATCGGCAGCAGCCACAGCACGAAGAAGGCCCACCAGACCCCGGCCAGGCTGAACGCCGCCAGCATCCCCGCATTGACCAATACGAACGGCAGGATCGACCGTCCCGTCACCAACGCCTCATAGGCATGATCATCCGTCGCGCGTTCAGCCGCCTGTCCCCGCAACGCCGCCAGCGGCAACAGCACCCTCTGCTTGAAGAAGGTCTGGCCGGTCAGGTCGCGGATCAGCTTGCGCCGCAGCGAGGCCGGGCTGACGGGGAAGGGGGCCGACAGCATCAGGTCGGGGTCCTCGGCCTGCTGGGCAAAGCGGTGGTGGGCCAGGTGATAGGGCCGATAGCTGGCCAGCGACGCCCCCACTGGCACGGCGCACAGCCAGTGCCCGAGAAAATCATTGAGCGTCAGATTGCGCGACAGGCCGCCATGCGCCGCCTCATGCATCAATATGGCCAGCCCCAGCTGGCGCGTGCCGATGATCATGACGCTGAGCGGGATCAGCCACGGGATCCACACCCCCAGCGCCACGGCCAGCGCAATCACCCCCCAGCAATGCACCACCAGCAACGGCCCGGCCACGGCACTGCGCGCCCGGAACGGCGCCCAGTCCTCGGGCTGAAACAGCTGTTTCGGAGCAATGCGCGGAGCGGCAGGCATGACGCAGTCTACCGTCCTTTTCGGCAACGGACAAAAGACAGGCGATCCGGCGTCATTATACTTGACGTACCCACGCAAATCGGTACGATGGGGGCATCAAGGAGATAAGCCCGTGTCCGCCCTTTCTGCCCCGCACTTCCACAACGAAGAAGCCGCCTACGCCTACGTTGAGGCGCGCATCTGGCCGGAAGGCCCTGTATGCCCGCACTGTGGCGGCGTTGAGCGCATCGGCAAAATGGGCGGCGCTTCGACCCGTATTGGCACCTACAAGTGCTACCAGTGCCGCAAGCCCTTCACCGTGAAGATCGGGACCATCTTCGAGGCGTCGCACGTCTCGATGCGCCTCTGGCTGCAAGCCATCTACCTGATCGCGTCCAGCAAGAAGGGCTTTTCGTCTAACCAGCTTCACCGGACCCTTGGCGTCACTCTCAAGACCGCTTGGTTCATGTCGCACCGCATTCGTGAAGCGATGCGCTCTGGCGACCTGTCGCCGTTCGGCGCCAAGGGCGGCATGGTCGAGGTGGATGAAACCTTCATTGGCCGGAACCCGGACGCTCCGGTTTCCAAGTTCACCCTGCGCCATATGAACGCCGTCGTGACCCTCATCGACCGCGACTCGGGGCGTGCCCGATCAATGGTGGTCGATAACCTGACTACTGCCGCCGTGACCGAAATTCTGAACCAGAACCTCGCCAAAGAGGCTCACCTGATGACCGACGAAGCCAAGTTCTACATGAAGCCGGGCAAAACCTTTGCCGCCCACTCCAGCGTCAACCACAAGGCTGCGGAGTACGTGAGCCGCAAGAACCCGGCCATCCACTCGAACACCGTTGAGGGCTATTTCAGCATCTTCAAGCGCGGCATGAAGGGCGTCTATCAGCACTGCGCCAAGCGTCACCTGCACCGCTACATGGCCGAGTTCGACTTCCGCTACAGCGAGCGCCAAGCGAACGGCGTGAACGACGCGAGGCGGGCCGATTTGCTGCTGGCCGGGGTGGTTGGCAAGCGCCTCACTTATGAAACGGCTGGTGCGTAAAGATGAACGACAAGAAGACCCCAGAGACGGACCCGGAGCAATCGGAAAGGTTCCGAAAGGCGGTGCGCGACCTAGATGCCGCTGGAGAACTAAGCCCCACCGCTGACGAGGATTTTGACGCCCTAGCTGGTCGGGTGCTTCCAAACAAGGAGCCGCCCCCCAGGACTCCCGGAGAGCGATGACCCGCCCCTTGGATCACCGATAATCACGGACCAGAATCTTTCCCCACCCGGGGCTCCGTTGAGGTGCCGCTTGAAGGCAAACGCGTAGGCATCAGCGATCTGAAGTAGCGGCGCGTGTTCCTTTTCAGCGAACATCACCCCGTTTTTAATGTGGGTAATCGTTTCGGCAAAATTGCTCTGCCCTGCAAGACCTCCGCGTTTGAGCTTGGCAATGATATGGTGAAGCTTTCTGCGCATCGGAGGGCAGTCTTCGGCTATGAGCGAAGCAACTTCGTCTGGAACATACTGCTGCATAAACTCATCAACGCATTGTGCGCAGTGCGCAAAGGCGATCATGTGCGCTTCGTCATTGGTTCGGCAGCGACCGTGGCTGTCCATGGACTTTTTTATCCATGACATGCCGACTGGTATGTTGAGGTCGTGTGGAATTTTCAACCACGCGTCGGTGATCTGGTTGCAGTAGTCCCAACTCCAGCCCTCCGACTTCTTGTGTTTACCGAAAACGTCCTTTGCGTGAAAAATAAAGCCATCCCGGAGGTGACTGGGAATGTACCGCTCGATGTTCTCTGCTACGCGTTCCTCCGCGAGGGCAAACTGCTTGTCCGGGTCAATGATGACTGCCGACACAACAGCGTAGCTCTCCCTTGCGGAAGTGCCCGCTTCGTCCATGTGAATCTGCTTCACCCAGCGCGACCCCGAGAGTGGAGCGCCCAACAGTGCCTGAGGCCGCCACACACTCACGCTACCGATTCCCGCTGAGGAGTCGAGTCAACTGGGTACGGGAAGTATAATAATGCCGGCGATCCTGACGAAAAGTCAGGTTGACATGACACGATGACGATGTAAGGTCATCCTTACATTCAGTCAGGAGAACATGACATGACATCCGCTGCCAAGGCCTATACCTTTCGAACCGTATTCTTCATGCTGGGCTATGTCGTCGCCCTCGTGCTGGCCGTGGGTGGCGCGCTGGACGCTATCGGCGGGGTCAGCGGCTGGGTGCTTGCGGCGGCGGTCGCGGCGCCGGTGGCGGGGCAGATCTGGGCGACCCTGGCTTTCATCCGCGACAGCGACGAGTTCGTCGCCGGCGTCACGGCCAAGCGCTTCATCCTCGCCGCCGGCATGACCTTCGCGCTCAGCGTCTTCTGGGGGTTCGCCGAGAAGTTCGCCGAGGCCCCGCACATCGAGGGCTGGTGGGTCTATGTCGTGTTCTGGGGGCTGATGGGCTTCATGCCGGTGTTCATCCGGAGCAGCCGCTGATGAAGAACCGCCTCAAACTGCTGCGCGTCGAGCGCGGCTGGACCCAGGAGCAACTGGGCCAGGAACTGGGGGTCTCGCGTCAGGCGGTCAATGCGCTCGAGACCGAAAAGCATGACCCTTCGCTCGACCTCGCCTATCGCATCGCCGTGGTATTCGATCGCCCGGTGGAAGACATCTTCGAAAACCCGCACGCCTGAGCGTTCAGGCCCCTCAAGGACATTTCCCATGTTGCATCTTCGTCCCTTCCTGGGGCGCTCGGTTCTGCGCGCCCTGTTCCTCGCCTCGGCCCTGCTGCTGGCCAGCGGCATCCTCAGCCTGATTGTGACGCGTCCGGCCCTGGCCCAGAGCGCGCCGACCTTCACCTCGGACCGGCTGTCGGTCGAGGTGCTGGGCTCAGGCCCCGACGTCATCTTCATCCCCGGCTATGCCTCCTCGCGCGAGGTCTGGCGGGCCGAGGCCGAGCGCCTGTCCGCCACCCACCGGGTGCACATGGTCCAGCTGGCCGGTTTCGCCGGTGAGCCCTGGGGCCATGGCGACGGCCCGTTCGTCCAGCCGGTGATCGACGATCTGGCCCGCTATATCGATGAGGCAGGCCTGCGGGACCCCGCCATCATCGGCCACTCCATGGGCGGGATGAGCGCCCTGATGCTGGCCCAGCAATACCCGGCCCTCGTCGGCAAGGTCATGAGCGTCGACAGCCTGCCCTTCTTCTCGGCCCTGTTCGGCCCGGAGGTGACGGTCGAAACGGCGCGCCCCTTCGCCGAACAGGCCGCCGCCGGAACCCTCGCCGCCGATGATGCCAGCTTCCGCGCCGGTCAGGTCCAGGGTGCCGTGGGCTATGTCAACGACCCCGCGACACAGGCCGCCATGGTCGAATGGGGCATGGCCTCGGATCGTCAGGCTCTGGCGACCGCCATCAAGGAGGTCATGCTGACCGACCTCCGCCCCGCGCTGCCCACCATGACCACCCCGGTCTGGGCCGTCTATGCGGCCGATGCCAACGGCGGCGCCCCGCCCGCCATGGCTGATGCCCTGTGGCAACGCGAGTACGCCACCCTGCCGGGCGTGGAGCTGATCCGGGTCGATGACACCCGCCACTTCATCATGGCCGACCAGCCGGAGCGGTTCAGCGAGATCGTCGACCGCTTCCTCGCGGAATAGGCAGGTGCGTCAGCGCGGCGTGACGTCCCCCGTCCGCCGCGGCTGGCCCGCGAACTCTCCGGCATAGGCCGTGGCGATCGTGCTCTTGAAGGCAGTCTGCGGGATGGCGATCTCATAGCCGCCCTCGACGCCCGGCCCGACCTGATAGGGCCCGATCAGAAAGATCAGCCCCCCGGCCTTGCCCGCCTGATCCCCCGGCGCCAGCACAAAGGGCGTCTCGCCCGCCCGGGGACAGGCCCAGCCGTCGCGCCCCGCCAGCGTCAGGGTCCGGGCATCCGGCACCCGCGCGCGACGCGCCGCATTGACCGCGGTGCACAGGGCCTGATCCAGCGCCGTCAGATCCGCACCCTTCCGGAAGAGCTCCGGCGCCCCGATCACCCGCTTCAGCGACCGGTCCCAGACAATCCCGGTCGTCAGGGTATTGGGATGGGCCCCACCGGAATAGTCAAAGGCCTCGCGGCGCAGGCTGAACAGGCGGTCGGTCTGGCCGGCGACCGTGACCGTGACCGTCTTCTCGAACGGCGGCATGCCCTCATCGCCCTCGGCCTCGGTGCGGGCGGCCAGCGCCCCCTCCTCGAACTGGCGAAGGTTGCGGACCTCTTCGGCATAGGTCCGGGCATGCAGGTCGGGCTCTGCCTTGATCCCCTCGGGCAGGGTCAGCGAGACGGTGGCGTGCTCGGTCTTGTCGGCAAAGCTCAGATTCGACGGCGAGGCCGCCGGGGTCTCCTGCGCGGGCGCATCGGTCTCGGCGGCCACCTCGGCCGGGGCGGGCTCGTCGCGGTCGCGGTTACAGGCGGCCAGCGCCAGCGGCATCGCCAGCAGGATCAGGGACAGTCGGAGGGTCTGGGTCGGGGAGGGACGCATGGAAAACTCCTTGGTTGGCACCAGTCTAGACCCCGATCGGGACCGCCCCAAGGCCCAGCGCGATCAACAACAGCACACCGGCCTCGCGGTTCGACTTGAACAGGGCCAGCGCGCCCTCGGGATCATCCGTCCGGACATTGCGGACCTGCCACACCAGATGCGCGCAAAAGGCCAGCCAGCCGACCCAGAACAGCGGCGACAGCCCGCCCACCGCAGCAGCTCCCGCTGAAAGGATCGCCGCCAGCAGATAGAAGAAGGCCACGCCATCGCGGACCTTGCCGCCCAGCCGCCGGGCCGATGACTTCACCCCCGCCAGCGCATCGTCCTCGATGTCCTGCAGGGCGTATATGGTGTCATAGCCCAGCGTCCAGAACACCCCGCCGAAGTAGAGCAGCAGGGCGGCAGAGGTGAGAGAGCCATACCCCGCCGACATCCCGTAGGTGGTCCAGGCGCCTGTCGTGACCATTCCCTCGGCCATCAGCCAGAGCACAAATGGCATTGCCCCCGTCGCTGCCGCAAACCCCATCAGCGCGCCCCAGTTGAAGGTCAGGCCCAGCCACGCCTGCGGCCACCAGGTAATGCGCTTCATGAAGGGATAGGCCGCCACCAGCGCCAGCGACGCCACGCCCAGCAGCACCGCCGTCAGGTTCAGCGTCAGCAGTATCAGCAGGCTGATCAGGCAGCAGCCGATGACGAAGGCCCACGCCCCCTTCACCGATATCTGGCCCGACGCCACCGGCCGCGCCGCCGTCCGCGCCACCTTCGCATCGATGTCCCGGTCGACGATGTCGTTGAAGGCACAGCCTGCTGCCCGCATCAGACAGGCTCCCACCGCGAACGCCACCACCAGCCAGGCGAGCGTCAGCGCCGGTGCATCCGGCTCCAGCGACGCGACCGCCAGCATGATCCCCTGCCAGCCCGGCAGCAGCAGCAGCCAGATGCCGACCGGCCGGTCGAACCGGCCCAGCTTCAGCCATGGCTTCAGCCCCTCGGGCGCATGGCGGTCGACCCAGTTCTGGCCGGCGTCGGGAAGCGGAGCGGTCATCCCCCCTGATAGCGCCTTCCCGGCCCCGATGAGAAGGGATAGAGGGCGCCATGATCAGCGCCCCGGCTCCTGTCGTCGCCCTCACCCGCCATGCGGTCTTTCCGCTGGCGGTGCTGGTGCTGGCGGCCATGGTGCTGGGGCTGGCCCCCATCCTCGTGCGGCTGACCGAGACAGGCCCGGCGGCGGCGGGCTTCTGGCGGTTCCTGTTCGCCCTGCCCCTGTTGACCCTGCTGACCGCGACGCAGAGAAGCGGAGAGGGTCGGGGGCTGGGCCCCCCGTCGCGCTGGATGCTGCTGGCCGGGCTGTTCTTCGTGCTGGACCTGGCCTTTTGGCACTACGGCATCGTCATGACCTCGGTCGCCAATGCGACGGTCCTCTGCAACCTCACCCCCGTGGTCGTGACCCTGTTCGCCTGGATCGTCTGGAAACAGCGCCCGGGCCGCAGCTTCGTTCTGGCGCTCGCGCTGGCCGTCGCCGGCGCCTTCGCCATGGCCGCCGGGGCCGACGGCGGGCAGGGCACCAACCCCCTGCTCGGCGACCTGTTCTCCCTGTCGGTGGCCGTCTGGTACGCCGCCTATTTCCTCGCGGTAAAGGCCGCGCGGCGCACCGCCGGCGCGCTCAGGGTGACGTTCTGGGCGACGCTGGTCGGCACGCCCCTGTTGCTCGTCATCGCCCTGGCGCTGGGCGAGGACATCATTCCCGCGGGTCCGGGCGGCTGGATGGCCTGCGCCGGTCTGGGCCTGATGCATGTGGTGGGGCAGGGCGGCGTCGCCTGGGCGCTGGGGCGGCTGCCGGCCTCGGTCACCGCCGTCACCATTCTGATCCAGCCGGTGGTCGCGGCCCTGCTGGGCTGGTGGATCTTCGCCGAGGCCCTGACGCCGGTGCAGGCCATCGGCGGCGTGCTGGTGCTGATCGGCGTCGTCCTGGCCCAGCGCGCCAGCCGCCTCGTCCCGCCCGCCGGTCCCGTCATGGTGCCGGTGCAGACTGCGGACGGTCCCCGGAATTGAAACGGGCGCGGACCCCGAAGAGTCCGCGCCCGCAAAGGTCTGTAACCTCAGTCGCTCCTAGAGGAGCTTGAGGCCAACCGCCGAGGTCTTGCCGCGCTGGGATTCCAGCTCGTATTCGACCTTGGCATTGTCATCCAGGCCCGTCAGGCCGGCTTGTTGAACTGCGGTGACGTGAACGAACACGTCGCTGCCGCCGCCATCAGGCTGGATGAAACCGTACCCCTTGGTGGGGTTGAACCATTTGACCGTACCGGTCGCCATAATGCGTCTCCGTAAACGCGCTTTCCAGGCGGACCCCCTGTTGGGAGCCCGTCAACCCGTCTGGATAAAGCTCGTTCAGGCGAAGGAGCGACCCGCGGCTTTGGACACCGCGCAAATCCGGGTTGCGAAAGCGTTGTCTCGCGTCAGGGGCTTTTGGTCAACCGGAATTGATTCTCCCGACAGGGGAGCCGGTCAGGCACACAGGCCCCGGGGCGCCCCGTCCAGATGCAGGTGGTCGCGGTGCGCCTCGTTGTAATCGGGCGTCAGAACCGTCGAGAACACGCGGCAGGCTCCATCGCGCAGACGCTTCAGGAAGGGGCGGGCGTCGGGCCCGGCGGGCCCGGTCCCGCGCCAGTCCGAGGCGATGCTGACCACCCGACCGTCCTCCAGCCGGATGGCCGAGACATCCAGTGCATTGGCCCGGGCGTGCTCGCTGGGGCGGGCGTTGACGTCGTCCTTGCCGTAGATGCGGCGACAGGAATAGGAGCCATAGTTCTGCACGCTGGCCACCTCGCTGCCGAAGATCTCACGCGCAGCTGGGCGCAGCACCTGCCGGTCCCAGATCACATAGCGCACCGCCAGCGGGCACTGCATCACCAGCCCGCCGGGGGCCAGCGGCGTGACGTCGCCGCCGGTGATCCGCACCGCACCCTTGACCACACAGAAGCCGCCATCATCCCGGTCCGCCGCGCGCTCAACCTCGACCCCGGCGTCGCGCAGCACCTGCATACAGGCCTCGGTCACGCCCCGGATTTCCTCGGGCGCGGCGACCCGCGAAATCTCGAAATCATCGACCTTGGCCGCCGTCGCCTGACCGATCGGGCGGTTCAGATCCAGCGGCTTCCACGGCAGATCCTGCGGCGGAGCAAAGACGTTCAGCATGGCAAAGGCGGCGCACAGGCCCAGCGCCGCCTCCCACAACAGGTTCCAGAAGTCGGCCAGATCGCGCTTCATGCAGTCCTACTAGACGACCCCGCCGGCTTCGGCGACCAGAAGTCCCCGGATCGTCGCCTCGACCAGCATGGGGCAGGCCCGGGCGCCGGCGGTGCCGTCATTGCTGACGACAATCAGGGCAAGCCCCTTGGCGGGGGCAACCACGGCGGTGGCATACCAGGCCGTATTGGAGCCGTCGTGGGCCAGGACCGGTCCGGGCCCCTCGCTGTCTTTCCCCGCCCAGGGCTGCTCCAGCACGATCCAGCCGCAGGCATAGGGCGGCGGCGAGGTCGTCACTGGCGTGGTCAGCACCTCGACCGAGGCCGGCGTCAGCAGATCGCCGCCGTCGTTCAGGAATGCCGACAGGAACCGGGCATAGTCGCTCATCGTCATATGGACGGTGCCCGCCGGGCCGAGCGCCTGCGGATTGTCGGCACCGGGGTGTGACGGCGGCAGAGACAGGTCCTGGCCGGCGTATTCGCGATGCCCCCACGGCGCGGGTTCGGGTGGCGGGCCAAAGCCCGCGGAGGCGAGCTCAAGCGGGGCGAAGACCTGCTCGCGCATGACCGTTTCCCAGTCCTTGCCCGTAATCGCCTCGATCACCGCACCGACCAGCACATAGTTGGCATTGCCGTACTCGAACTCGCCCGGCGTGCCGTCCGGCGGCACCGACAGCGCCTTGTCGGCGATGGCCCGGCGCTGTTCGGGCAGGCTGGCGGGATCCGCCCGCGCGGTCATCAGCCACGCCTGTCCCATGACATCCACGTCCTTCAGGCCTGCCCGGTGGTGCATGAAGTCGATCACCCGGGTCTCCGCCCAGGCAGTGTGGTGATTGCCGGGCAGGGCCTCGACGATCTTCAGGTCCCAGGCGGCGCACCCCTGTTCGACCAGACGGGCGAAGACGGCGGCGGTCATGGCCTTGGTGTTCGACCCCAGATGCCAGGCGTCGGTGATCCGGACCGGCTCGCTGCCCTCCTTCTGGCGCAGACCGCGCACGCCCGCGGCCACGACACCCTCGCGCGAGATCAGGGTCGCCCCCAGCCCGACCGGCGCGGCCGCCTCGAACACCCGGTCCAGTGCCGCCTGCAGCACCTCATCCGGCGTTCGCGCCGTCGCCGGTGCCGACAGACCGACGGCCGGTGTTGCAGCCATGGCGGTCAGGATCATGCGTCGGTCGAGGATCATCTTTATCTCCGATCAGTCAGGGAAGCCCAGTCGGGCCCTGAGGTCGGCGGGCAAGGTGCCACCCGCCCGGATCTGGGCCAGGGTCACGGCCCCGTCCCGCTTGGCGAACCGCTTGCCGTTCTCGTCCAGTAACAGCGGATGATGACGGTATATCGGCGTCGGCAACTGCAACAGGGCCTGAAGGACACGCTGGATCGACGTCATGGGGATCAGGTCCTCGCCCCGGATCACATGGGTGATCCCCTGCGCCGCATCGTCGATCACCGAGGCAATCACATAGCCCGCGCCGATGTCCTTTCGTCCCATGACCATATCGCCCAGCGCCTCGGGCCGGGCGCTGTGGGCGCCGGGCTCGACGCCCTCTTCGGTCCAGCCCAGCCGCGACAGGTCGCCCAGCTGCGCCCGGGCCCGGTCCAGCGACAGCCGCCAGGCAAAGGCCTCTCCCGCCTCCAGCCGTCGCGCCTCCTCGCCAGGGGCGTGGGGCCCCCCGGTAAAGGCCGCCGGGTCTGTCGGATCGTCGGCGTGCGGCGCGACCCCCGCCAGCTCCAGCCGCTCCTTCCGTGTGCGGAAACAGCGGTATAGCAGTCCCTGATCGCGTAGCGTCTCCAGCGCCCGATCATAATCCGCCCTGTGCTCCGACTGGTGGCGAACCGGCGTCTCCCAGTCCAGACCCAGCCAGGCCAGATCCTCGAAGACGGCCTCGGTATATTCGGACCGGCAGCGGGTGAAATCCGTGTCCTCGATCCGCAGCAGGAACCGGCCCCCGGCCGTACGTGCCGCCGTCCACGCCGTCAGCGCCGAAAAGGCATGGCCCATGTGCAGCAGGCCGGTGGGCGAGGGGGCAAAGCGCGTGACCAGCGTCATGCCTGTCCCGCTCGCGGATTCCGGCTCCCATGGCCGGATTCAGGGGTGATAACAGGGCTAACTTCGGCCAGACTGGGCATGGGCCGACCCTAGAATGCGGTCCGGACCCTGTCGACCAAGGCCAAGCATGCCGACCGCCCCCACCGCCGACCACATCCTGACCGCCAGGCGGGCGCTGGTCGCCGCCGACCCGATGCTGGTGCGCGTGGTCGATGCCGTGCCGCCCTTCGAATGGCGCCTGCGCACCGGTGGCTTCGAAGGCCTGTTCCGCATGATCGTCGAGCAACAGGTGTCGGTGGCCGCCGCCGCCTCCATCTGGCGCCGGGTGGGCGAGGGTCTGGTCGAGATCACGCCCCAATCGGTGCTGGCCCAATCGACTGACGAACTCCGCGCCTTTGGCCTGTCCGGACAAAAGGCCCGCTATGGCCACGAGATCGCCCGCGCCCACACCGAAGGCCGCATTGACTTCGACCATCTGGAACAGCTGGACGACGCCGAGGCCATCGCCGCCCTGACCGCCATCAAGGGCGTCGGCCTGTGGACCGCCGAGACCTTCCTGATGTTCTGCGAGGGCCGCACCGATGTCTTCCCGGGCGGCGACGTTGCCTTGCAGGAAGCCATGCGTTGGGCCGATGGAATCGAGATACGGCCCACCCAGAAACAGGCCTATGCGCGGGCCGAGGTCTGGCGTCCGCACCGTTCGGTGGCGGCGCATCTGCTGTGGAGCTGGTATGGTGCAGTCAAGCGCAGTGAGATTTCGCTGGAGGACGCCCGATGATTGAAGCCCCGATCCTTCAGACCCTCAGCGAACCGCTCCTGCCGAACCTCTATCTGCTGGACTATGCCGGGGTGGCCGTGTTCGCCGCGACGGGGGCGCTGGCCGCGGCGCGGGAAAAGCATGATCTGGTCACCCTCGGCTTCTTTGCCGCCATCACCGGGGTCGGCGGCGGCACCCTGCGCGATGTCATGCTGGATGTACCGGTCTTCTGGGTGATCGACTGGAAATATATCGCGGTCTGCCTGCTGGCAGCGCTGGCGGTCTGGGTGATCGGCCGGCCCGAGTGGCGCTTCCGCGCCCTGCTGTGGCTGGATGCCATCGGGCTCGCCGCCTATGGCGTGATGGGCGCCGCCAAGGCCGAGGCGCTGGGCGCCAGCCCCCTGATCTGCATCGTCATGGGCACGGTCACCGCCTGTTTCGGAGGTATCGTCCGGGATCTTCTCGCGGGCCAGCCGTCGATCCTGCTGCGGCGGGAGATCACGGTCACCGCGGCCATTCTTGCGGCGGTCGCCTATGTCGCGTTCAAGCTGCTGGGGCTCGGCAATGTCGCCGCGGCCCTGCTGGCCATGCCGCTGGGGTTTGCCCTGCGCGCCGGGGCCCTCGCCTGGGGCTGGAGCCTGCCGTCCTTCCCGGCCCGGGTCCGCGCCCCCTAAGGCCCCGCCCGCGACTTCACGGAACCGACATGTCTTCGTCATGGCGGTCGTGTCGAATCGACGATAAGCTTTCCTCATCAGCGTGGAGGAAGTCGTCTTCAGTCCGGTCGCTTATGCATATTCCGTGCGGAACGGAGGGGGATGATGTCCCGCTCCCTGACTGCTCTTTCCGGTGCCGCCCTGGCTGAGGTCCAGCCCGGCCGCATGACGGCGCCGCGCACCCCCTCCGGCTGGCCGGCCCTGGTGCTGAACGCCGACTTCCGGCCCCTGTCCTATTACCCCCTGTCGATCTGGCCCTGGCAGGATGTGGTCAAGGCCGTCTGGCAGGACCGGGTCGATGTGGTCTCCGTCTATGACAAGGTGGTCCGCAGCCCGTCGATGGAGTTCCAGCTGCCCAGTGTGGTGTCGCTGAAGACCTATATCGATCAGGACCGTTCGCCGGCCTTCACCCGCTTCAATGTCTTCCTGCGCGACGGCTTCACCTGCCAGTACTGCGGCCATGCGGGGGAACTGACGTTCGACCATGTGGTGCCCCGGTCGCACGGTGGTCGCACGACCTGGGAGAATATCGTCGCCGCCTGCCCGCCCTGTAACCTCAGAAAGGGCGGTCGCACCCCGGCCCAGGCAGCCATGCCGATCCGGCAACTGCCCCGGCGCCCGAATGCGTGGCAGCTTCAGGACGCCGGTCGGCGCTTCCCGCCCGACTATCTGCACAACAGCTGGCTCGACTACCTCTACTGGGACATCGAGCTGGAACCATAGCGGCCACGGTCTGTTGCGGACGCGCGCTTTGTCCTAGGCAGGGCGCTCAGGCGGCCCATCCGGGCAGCCCCCGTTCCGGACCGGTCCATGAAGCTGCGCATACGCTCCGAACTGACCTACCGCTTCGAGGCGCCGACGGATGCCATCTATCTGATCCAGGCCGCCCGCTGGCCGGGTCAGACCATTCTGGAAGAGCGGCTGGAAGGCCCCCCGGGCGTCGAGCTGGTCGCCCACACCACGCCGGATTATGGCTCCCGCACCCTGCGCGCCTGCCTGTCCGGCGATGTCTGCCTGATGTACGAGGCCGTGATCGACAACGGCACCCTCAAGCGCCTGCCGCCGACAGCGCACCAGCACAGCTGGACCGACCTGCCGGGCGAGACCCTGACCTATCTGTGGCCCAGTCGCTATTGCCCCTCGGACGGCTTTGAGCGGTTTGTCGGCAATCAGTGGTCCGAGGCCGGCGGCGCCCAGGTGCTGGCGATCCTCGACTGGATCAAGGCCAATATCGCCTATACCCACGGCGTCTCCACGCCCCAGACAACGGCCGCCGACACCTTCCTCGACCGGGCCGGGGTATGTCGCGACTTCACCCATCTGGGCATGGCCATGTGCAGGGCCTCCGGCATTCCGGCGCGTGCCGTCAGCGCCTATGCCCTCGACCTTGACCCGCCCGACTTCCATGCGGTGTTCGAGGTCTATCTGTCGGGCGGCTGGTGGCTCGTCGACCCGACGGGCCTCGCCCCCGTCGAGGGGCTGGTACGGATCGCCAGCGGCCGGGATGCCGTCGACATCGCCTTCCTGTCGACCAACGGCCCCTGCCAGATGCTCAAACAGTCCGTCAGCGTTGAGCGGGTCTAGCGCGACCTAGCGCCGCCGCTGGGTCGCCCGCCAGGCCACGAATTCATCGATATTGTCCAGCCGGCGCAGCACCTTGTTCTGCGGGTCGATCAGCACATGGCTGTGCGGACCGATGCCCCGGATCTCGCCGCGCCCGCCGGTCATGGCCACCGTCTGTACGCGACCGTCGACCGACACCTCGACCGGCATGGGGAAGACACTGCCGTCGCCGACCACCCATTCCAGCATCAGCCGGTCGCCCTGTTGCCGGGTGACCAGATCGGGCAGGGCGGCCTGATACAGATAGCCGTTGAAGAACCAGCCCAGATCCTGACCCGTGACCTCATTGACGATGGCGAGAAAGTCGGGCGTCGAGGCAAAGCGCGGCTCGAAATTGCCCGGGCGCGGGTCGGGGCGGCCATAGACCAGCCGGGTGACCGATTCATAGAAGTCCTCATCCCCGATCAGCATGCGCAGCGAGTGCATGATCAGCGAGCCCTTGTAGTAGATGTCATTGCCGGGGCCCTGGTCGCCTTCATAGACCTGTTCCTCGGTCAGGGCGCTGCCCGACACCACGGGGAAGCGGTTGGCCAGACCCAGGCGCTGCTCCAGCAGCGCGGCCTGATAGTATTGCTCGCCGTTCAGCCAGCGCGTGTAGAGCGGCTGCATATAGGTGCCCAGACCCTCGTGCAGCCACATGTCGTCCCAGTTAACGTTGGTCAGCTGGTTGCCGAACCACTCGTGCGCCAGCTCGTGCTGCAACAGCCAGTCATAGCCCTCGTGATCCTTGCGGTACTGGTTGCCATAGGCATTGATGGTCTGGTGCTCCATGCCCAGGTGCGGAGTCTCGACCACGCCCATCTTCTCGTCACCGAACGGGAACGGCCCGACCGTCGCTTCGAAAAAGGCCAGTTGCTCGGGGAATTCGGCAAAAAGCGCCGCGGCCTTGTCCGGATCGGTGCTGTTCAGGTGCCAGAAATACATCGGAATCGTATTGCCGAACCGGCTCTCATAGGTGCCCGACAGCTCGACGTACGGCCCGACCGTCAGCGAGATGGCATAGTTGTTGGGCTGGTCTGCGGTCCAGTTCCAGGTGGTCCAGCCGTCGCCGTGGTCCTCCTTGCCGAGGAAGCGGCCATTGGCGGGCGCCGACAGGTCGGACGGAATGGTGATGTGCAGGTCGACCCGGCTCGGCTCGGCCATCGGATGGTCGATACAGGGCCAGAACAGGTCACAGCCGTCGCCCTGGATGGCCGTGGCGATCCACGGCTCTCCGCCCGGCGCGGTCGACCAGACAAAGCCCCCGTCCCAGGGCGCATTGCGCGCGACATGCGGCTTGCCGGCATAGGCGATGCGCAGATCGACCGACTGCCCGGCGCGCAGGCGGCGCGGCAGGCTGATGGTCATCCGGCCTTCGGGGTTGACCCAGTCGTTCGGCGACAGGACGCGCCCGTCGATGGCCACTTCCGAGACGTCGAACCGGGTGTCCAGCTCGACCACCAGCCGGTCCAGCGGCGCCGTCGCCGTAAAGGTCAGGGTGGCGACGCCCTCGATGGCCTTGTCGTCCGGCATGACCTTGATCGCCAGATCCGCCACATCGAACCGCATGGCCAGCTGTTCGGGCGTGCGCGGCCCGCCCGTGTCCATGGTGAATTCGGTCGAGGTCCGCTGTTCGGCCGCCTCTTGCGCCAGCACCGGGGCGCTCGCGCCGAAGCTCAGGCCAAGGGCGGCCATCGAGACCAGAAGGGGGCGGAACGATGCGGTCACGGGCGTCTCCGGCAGGCCTGTTACAGGAAAGCCGGAACCTTAGAGACGGAACTGAAAAAGAAAAAGGCCGGTGTTTCCACCGGCCTTTCCGAAATCTGGATGAACCCGAAGGGGATCAGGAGGCTTGCTGCTCGGCCAGCTTGGCCTTCACCTGGCGCTTGATGCGCTGGGCGGCGGTCGACAGCTTCTCGTCGCGAGCCTTGACGATGAAGGCGTCCAGGCCACCCTTGTAGTCCAGGGTGCGCAGGGCGGCGTTCGAGATACGCAGGCTGAAGGTCTGGCCCAGCGACTCCGACGCGACCTTGACGGTCTTCAGCGACGGCAGGAACCGGCGCTTGGTCTTGATGTTCGAGTGGCTGACCGAATGGCCGACCATCGGGCCGATCCCGGTGAGTTCGCAACGACGCGACATGGACTGATCCTCATTGGCGCCATGGTGCAAAAGACACCGGGCACGAAACATTGGGTGCACGCGAAACCCTGTCCCGCGCGAGAGGCGGTCGTATAGAGGAGGAGGGGGCCGGGCGTCAAGGCCGCGCGCGGGGGATTCCGGCGGGGGAATGTGCTTGCCCCAACGGCACAATTACGGATCGTTCAGCCGCCGTTCAATTGCGGACACATACACAGGTCATATATCGATCTCCGAGCTTTCAGAGAGGGCTGACATGACGAACACACAAGGCCGCACCCGTTTCCTCGCCCGCGCGCTCCCGATTGCGGGCGGAGCACTGGCACTGGGCATGCTGATGACCGTGCCGTCGTCGGCGACCTCGCCCCAGGCCGCAGGCACGCCGCTGCCCGGCTATTGGGAATATACGACCAGCGCGCTCGGCATCCGCGATACCGAGACCAAATGCGTCCGTCCCAGCGAGATCACCCGCTTCTTCAGCGGCCTGTCGACCCGGCGCTGGTCCTGCACCTATCCGGTGCGTGAGGTCGGCAACGGACAGGCGCGCTTCGAGGGCATCTGCCGCGACCACAAGGACCGCACAGTGCGCGTCCGCCTGAACGGTCCGTATGAGCCGGAAAGCTTCCGCTTCAACGGCGGCGCCCAGTTGGCACGTGGCACGCCCTATATCCCGGCAAGCATTACCGCCCGCCGGATCAGCGCCACCTGCCCGGCCGGCGCCGAATATTTCTGATCAAAGCGGCGCGGCCTTGGCCACGACATAGGCATGCGGTTCGCCGTCGGCGTTGATCAGGCTGACGTACTCCCCGGCGACAAACCGCTCCTCGCCAAAGCGAAAGCCGGTGGCGTCGGGCGCATCTTCGGGCTCCAGGTCCAGCAGCCACTTGCCGCCGGCGCCCTGACGCAGGGTGCCGGTGGCGACCGTCTGATTGTCCTCGAACCGCCGGACATGCAGGCGATCGGACTGGTCCCGACAGCCGTCGGCGTCCAGCTTGCCGTCTGCGTCCAGCACCGCGACGATGTCCCAGCCGTCCTGCGGATTGCCGGCCGGCGAGCCGGGCTCGCGCGCCAGTTCAAGACGGATATGGGTCAGGGTCGAGGTCATGGCGGGCTCCCGCGTCTGGTCACTTCCACACCGGAGGCGACGTCGTGATGAATAGGGCTCATAGTGCCCAACGTCCGGGACACCGGCCTTGATCCACATCAAGGTCACCGCATCGGGTCCGTGCTGGGCTTGAGCGGCCCGACCGGGAGTTCAGTCATGCGCGCACCGATCCTTTTTACCCTCGCTGCTGCTGCTGCTGCGGTGGCGGCTCTGGCGGCCTGTGCGGCCTTCCCCGACGCCCCGTCTTCATCCGAGGCCCCGGAGGCCCGCGCAGAGGCGTCTGCAGAGTCCGTCATGCGGGGCCAGGTCCTTGCCCAGACCCGTTGCGCCGCCTGTCATGCCACAGGCTCCACCGGCGCCAGCCCCATGGCCGAGGCCCCGCCGTTCCGTGACCTGCACGACACCTATCCCGTCCGCTTCCTGCAGGAAGCCCTGGCCGAGGGCCTGACCACCGCCCACCCCGCCATGCCCCAGGTCGAGCTCCAGCCTGACGAGATCCGCGACCTGATCGCGTATCTCGAATCGCTCGAGGCCGGCTGAGAGGGCGCACGAAAAAAGGCCCCGGATCGCTCCGGGGCCTTCATTCTTCTCAGCCTGTTGCCTGAACTCAGGCCGCTTCGGCGGCGGCCGGGGCCGGCGGGGCCTTCTTGGCGCTCAGCGACTTAGCCAGCAGCTCGACGGCCGCGTCCTTGTCGATGCGGTTGGCGGCGGCGACTTCGCGGGCCATGCGATCCAGGGCCGATTCGTACAGCTGGCGCTCCGAATAGGACTGTTCCGGCTGGGTGTCGGCGCGGTGCAGGTCGCGTACCACTTCGGCGATCGAGATCAGGTCGCCCGAGTTGATCTTGGCCTCATATTCCTGGGCGCGACGCGACCACATGGTGCGCTTGATGCGGGCGCGGCCCTTCAGCGTCACCAGGGCGCGGCTGACGACATCCTCGGCGGCCAGCGAGCGCAGACCGGCGGTCTTGGCCTTGTTGGTCGGGACGCGCAGGGTCATTTTCTCGTGGTCGAAGGTTACGACATAGACTTCCAGGGTCATGCCCGCGACTTCCTGCGTCTCCACGGCGGCAACCTTGCCGACACCGTGAGCCGGATAGACGACCGCGTCGCCAACCTTGAATTCAAGACCACTCTTGCTCGTCATGTCATTTCCTTTCACGGACGCAGACGATCGCAATTCACCTCGGCATCGAAGACGACCTGTCCCGTCCGGCAAAGCGGCGCCGGCAGACTGTCGATCTCAGATGCGGAAACGGATCACCAAACCTCTGGCCGCCCCGGTTTATGTCGGGGTTCTATCGTCACTCCGGATGGTGCGAGCGCGTCGCGGGCCATCCGACCGAATGAGATCAATCTATCACAAAAAGCGGAAAATTCAAAATATCCCCAAGCATGACCATGGGGGAGGGGCATATTGTGACCGGAATGGGGCCGTCGGCTGCCCATCCGTTGCGCAAAACCGCCGTCAGGAGCCCTTGCCCGGCTTTTCCGAGAAGTATTTTTCGAACTTTCCGGTCTCTCGCTCGAACTCTTCAGCGTCGGCAGGCGGTGCGCCCTTGACTGTGATGTTCGGCCAGATCTTGGCAAAGTCGGCGTTGACCTTCAGCCATTTGCCGTCCGGCTCGTCCTCGGTATCGGGCTTGATGGCATCGACCGGGCACTCGGGTTCGCAGACGCCGCAGTCGATGCATTCGTCCGGCGCGATCACCAGAAAATTCTCGCCCTCATAGAAGCAGTCGACCGGGCACACCTCGACGCAATCCATGAATTTGCAGCGGACGCAGGCGTCGGTGACGATGTAGGTCATGAACGAAACCGGGGGTCGGAGGATCAGCCGGGGGCCGGACGCGGCAGATGGCCCCCGATCGCTCCGGTGTCAACCGTCCGCGCCCTCCGGCGGCGGTCGGCTCAGGTCTTCATAGAGGCCCGCCGCCTCGGCCGGTGGCCCCCGCCGCGTCCCGAACGCGACGATCCGCGCCTCCACCAGCCGCTCGCCCCGCATCAGGGTCACCACATCGCCCGGCCGCACACGATAGCCCGCCTTGGACATCCGCGCCTGCTGCCCCGCGCGGGTCAGCCGCACCCGGCCCTTCTCGATGATGCGCGCAGCTTCGGTCCGGGTCGGCGACAGCCGCGCCCGCCACAGCCACACATCCAGGCGGCAGATCTCGGCGCTGTCGTTCATGTGCCTCCCGTGGACGAGCGGGCGCGGCGCGGGCGGCGGCGCTTGGTCCGGGCAGCCGGATCCAGCGGCGCGGCCAAAGCCCGCAGGACCGCGAACGGGGAGTCCTTCACCGGCTTCGGCGTCTTTCCCGGTCGATCGGGTTGACGCGCGCGGGTCGTCTTCAGGGCGGCAATCAAGGCCGTGGCCTCGCCGATGGTCATCCCCAGGGCCTGCAGGTCTTCCTCGGACAGCGTGCCCTTTCCGGCCGCCCGCCGTTCGGCCATCGCCTCCAGCAGTTCGACCGGGGCGACGTATCGACCCACCGCGCGCAGACCAAAGGCCGACAGCCTCCGCGGCGGCGGGGCGGGAGACGGCAATAACGTCACGCCCTCGCTCCGCCTCCAGAACGCCCATCCGCCGGTGAACGCCTGCGCGACCTCGCGGGGGCGGGGCTTTAACAGGGCCGGCAGCCAGACGGAATGGGCCCCCATGCGCACGCCGAATGTCCGCAGTGTGCGGCGTTCAGCCTGGCTGAGCGCGGCCAGATCGCGCTCCACCTCGGCCCTGTCAATGACGCCGCCGGCCTCAAGCAGACGGAAGGCCAGCCCGCGCGGCAGTCCCTTCAGGGCGCCGCTCTCGATCGCCGTCTTCAGTCGCTTCAGGGGTTTCAGCGCCCGGCCTGTCTCGCCCGCCAGCCAGGCCTCCAGCCGCCGCTGCGCCCGTTCACGCGCCGGCGCTGAACCCAGTTCGCCCAGAAGCCGGACTCGCGGGGCGAACCAGTCCCCACCGGGGTCTATCTGCCCTGCCCAAACGCCGCGCCACAGCACCGCGCCTTCGGGCGTCACGCCAAAGGCCTCATCCGGTTCGGCCGCCAGTCGCCCCAGCCGTCGTTCGATCTCCGGCGCCACGGCCTGCCGCGCGGCCCGGCCCAGCGCCCGCGTCTCCAGCGCGCTGGCCCCCGCCTCGGCCTTGAAACTGATCCCGGTCAGCCGTCCGACCGCCTGCCCCTCGACCGAGACCTCGCCGTCGTCCGAGACCTGTGTGTCGGCCTCTCCATAGTCCTTCAGCGCCTGCATCAAGACGGTGGTGCGCCGGTCGACAAAACGCGCCGTCAGCCGCTCGTGCAGCACATCCGACAGCCGGTCTTCCAGCGCCCGGGTCCGCTCGCGCCAATGGGCCGAGGCCTCCAGCCAGCCGGGCCGGTTGGCGATATAGCTGAGCGTCCGCACCCCCGCCAGCCGCGCCGAAATCCGGTCGATCTGCCCCTCGTCGCTGTCCAGACCTGCGAACCGCCCCGCGAACCAGTCCTCCGTCACCCGCCCGCCCGGCCCGGTCAGCGCCTCGAACAGATGCATGACCAGCTGGAAATGCTCCTCCGGCGTGGTCTTGGGAAAGTCCGGCATCTGGCAGCAGTCCCACAGCCGCATCAAACTGCCGCGCGACCGCGCGATCCGCTGCACATCGTCCTCGCGCGCGGCCCGCCTCAGCAGCACCTCGTCCAGCGCCGGCGCCGACAGCACCAGCCCCGGCCAGTCCGGCCGCGTCTCCAGCGAGCGGATCAGGGCGCCCAGACTGTCGAAATCCAGCCGGCCGTTCCGCCATTCCGCCGCCCGCACCGGATCGAACCGGTGCTCGACCACCTGTTCGACCAGATCGGGATCAAGGTCCTGCGCCTGGGCCGTCACGCCAAAGGTGCCGTCCCGCAAATGCCGCCCGGCCCGCCCCGCGATCTGGCCGATCTCATGCGCATGCAGATGCCGCGTCCGCCGCCCGTCGAACTTCTTCAGCCCGGCAAAGGCCACATGGTCGACATCCATGTTGAGCCCCATGCCGATGGCGTCGGTCGCCACGAGGAAATCCACCTCGCCCGACTGGAACAGGGCGACCTGGGCATTGCGGGTGCGGGGGCTCAGCGCGCCCATGACCACCGCGGCCCCGCCCCTCTGGCGCCGCAACAGCTCGGCGATGGCATAGACCTGCTCGGCCGAGAAGGCGACGACCGCCGATCGACGCGGCAGGCGGGTCAGCTTGGCCGGCTCCGCATAGCTCAGCTGCGACAGCCGCTCCCGGTCCCGGATCTCGGCCTCGGGCACCAGCCGCCGGATCAGCGGCGCCATCGTCCCGGCCCCCAGGAACATGGTCTCGAAACGCCCCCGCGCATGCAGCAAGCGGTGGGTGAACAGATGCCCCCGCTCGGGGTCGGCGACCAGCTGGATCTCGTCCACGGCGACAAAGTCGACCGCCCGGTCCATCGGCATGGCTTCGACCGTACAGACGAAATAGCGCGGCCGCTCCGGGACGATCTTTTCCTCGCCGGTGATCAGCGCGACCGAGGCCGCGCCCCGCTGGCGCACCACCCGCTCATAGACCTCCCGCGCCAGCAGCCTCAGCGGCAGGCCGATCATGCCCGAGGCATGGCCCAGCATCCGCTCGACCGCCAGATGGGTCTTGCCGGTATTGGTGGGCCCCAGCACCGCCACAACCTGCGCTGCCGACTGACCTGTGGGGCGATCGTTCATGACAGGCTCAAGGTGGGGCGGGTCGCGGCCGGACTCAACCGGCTAAATCGTCCCGCCCGCCGCAGCGGCCCGATTAACATGTGACAGCGCGCGTGTGGAACAAGCGCGAAACGAATCAGGACCGAATCACTGACACCCCGCGATTCGGGGTTTGTTCACCGCAAGATATTGTATCTTAACGCCGATTAACCACAATCGGCGAGCGGGCCGGCGGGCCGCTCCGCAGGTTTTTCAGCCCGGATTCCGCCCCGCCGCTTTCCCTGCCCCCCGCGACCCGCTAGGTCCTCGCCCGACGGCCCCGTAGCTCAGCTGCATAGAGCAAGGCTTTCCTAAAGCCGAGGTCGCAGGTTGGAGTCCTGCCGGGGTCGCCAGTTCTTGCTTTGTTCCGCTTCCCGCCCCATAGTCCGGCCCATGGTCCAGACGACAGCCCGCAAGGCGCCAAAGGGCAGGGGCGCGCGTTCCAACGCCACCGGCCGCTATGAGGCCAACGTGGCCGAGGCCATGGACGACGGCTGGACCACTGACGACGCCGAGGTCGCCCCCCTGCGCACCGAACAGCTGATCGAGCGGCCCAGGACCATCATCTCGAAGAACACCAGCCCGGATGTCGGTTTCGACCGCTCCATCAATCCCTACAAGGGCTGCGAGCACGGCTGTATCTACTGCTACGCCCGGCCGTCCCATGCCTGGATGGGCCTGTCGCCGGGGCTGGATTTCGAGAGCCGGATCTTCGTCAAGCCCGACGCCGCCCGCCTGCTGGAACGCGAGCTGTCCCATCCGAAATACGTCTGCAAACGCATCCATGTCGGCGGCAACACCGACCCCTATCAGCCGGTCGAGGACGAGCGGCAAACGACCCGAAGTCTTCTGCAGGTCATGCAGCGCTTCAACCAGCCGTTCAGCCTGATCACCAAGTCGTTCCGGGTCACCCGCGACCTCGACATCCTCGGCCCCATGGGGCGCGAGAACCTGGCCCAGGTGTTCGTCTCCATCACCACGCTCGACCGGTCGCTGGCCCGCACGATGGAGCCGCGCGCCTCGACCCCCGAACGGCGGCTGGAGGCGATCAAGCGCCTGTCAGATGCGGGCGTGCCTGTCGGCGTCGGCTTTGCCCCGGTCATCCCCGGGCTCAATGACCATGAGCTGGAAGACGTGCTGAAGGCGGCGGCCGGGGCCGGGGCGACCCGCGCCATGTATGTCACCCTGCGCCTGCCGCTCGAGATCAAGGACCTGTTCCGCGAATGGCTTGAGGACGCCCGCCCCGACCGCGCCAGACGGGTCATGTCGCTGATCCGCCAGACGCGGGGCGGCCGCGACTATGACGCCGACTGGTCCCAGCGGATGAAGGGCACCGGCCCCGTCGCCCAACTGATCGCCACCCGCTATCGCGCCGCCGCCAAACGCTATGGCCTCGATGCGCCCCAGCCCCTGCTGGACATCGGCCGTTTCAAAGTCCCGCCGGAGTTCCGCCCCCAGATGGACCTGTTCGACGGGACGTGAGGCCTATCGCCGGAAGGTGCCGACCAGTTCGACGTGGGCGGACCACAGGAACTGGTCGATGGGGGTCACGGCCTCCAGCTGAAAGCCGGCCTCGACCAGAATGCGGGCGTCGCGGGCAAAGGTCACGGGGTTGCACGACACCCCGACCACGGTGGTGGCGCCGGAGGCCGCGATCTGCTCGACCTGGGCCTGGGCCCCGGCGCGCGGGGGGTCGAACACCACCGTGTCGATGCCCTTCAGGTCGTGGGGCGTCAGCGGGCGGCGGAACAGGTCGCGGGCCACGGCCTCGATCGGCGACAGGGCCTTCAGCCCCGCCCGCCCGGCCTTCAGCGCGGCAATGCCCCCCTCGGCAGCGTCGGCGGCCAGCACCGGGGCGACCGAGGCCAGCGGAAAGGTAAAGGTGCCCGCCCCGCAGAACAGGTCGGCGATCCGGCGGGCGCCCGTCACCCCCTCCAGCACCCGGGCGACCATGGCGGCCTCGGCCTCGGGCACGGCCTGCAGGAAGCCGCCGGGGGGCAGGGTGATCTCGGCCGGGCCAAAGCGGACGCGCGGCGCCCGGCGCATGGCCAGCACCTCGCCCGCCAGGCTCAGGCGCGCCAGATCGGCAGCCTCGGCGGCGCGGATGGCCTGCTGGCGACGATCGGCAGGCAGGCCGCCCGAGCGCCGCTCGACGCCGGTGACATCGACGTCGAGGCCCGTGTCCGTCAGGGTCACATGCAGGGTCGGGGCCGACTTGGGGTGGTCGAGGAAGGCGGCGGTCACCGGGATCAGCCGGGGCAGGGCCTCGACCAGTCGGGGGTCGGCGATCACGCAGGTCTGGATCGGCACCAGCGCCCACGAACGCCGCCCCTTGAAGCCGAGGCTGACGGTGCCGTCGGCGGCGCGTCGGGCATGCAGGGCCAGCCGCCGCCGGGTCGCGGGCGGAATGCCGACGGTCGGCCGGATCTCGATCTCCAGCCCCTGTCGGGTCAGCGCCAGCCGCACCTGCTCGCCCTTCCACACCAGATAGGGGTCGGTCTGCCAGTGCTGCAGGGCACAGCCGCCGCAGGTGCCGAAATGGGGACAGGGCGCCGCCTGCCGCTCGGGTGACGGCGCGATCAGCGTCAGCCCCTCGGCGCGGCCATCCCTGACCTCGGCCTCGATCACCTCGCCCGCCAGCGTCAGGGGGGCGAACACCGGGCCGGGGGCCACCCCGTCGCCCTGGGCGCCCACATGGGAAATCGTCAGCCGTTCACGCATGGCGCCTCCAAGCAGCTTTCGCGGCCCAGAGCAAACCGGCACCCCTGCCCGAAACCTGAACGAAGATGAACGGGCTGCTCAAATGCCGTTCAGTCCCGCCTCCCTACAAGGGGTCATCACAGGGGCAAGTCGTCCCTCAGAAACAAGGAGCCCGCGATGCACAAGACCCCGATCCGTGCCGGTATCATCGCTTCGGCGATCGCTGCCGCGGGCCTGCTGGCCGCCAGCCCGTCCGTCGCCCAGAGCTATGGCCAGCCATACGGTTATGGCCAGGGATACGGCCAGTCCTATCCGCAGCAGTCCTGGTGCCAGTCGGACCGTGGGCAGCGTCAGGCCGCCGGTGCCACCTTTGGTGCCGTCCTGGGCGCCGTGGCCGGATCCCAGGTCAGCGCCCGGGGCAGGCGCACCGAAGGCAGCGTCATCGGTGGCGTACTGGGGGCCGTGATCGGTGCCGGAGTGGGCGGAAGCTCCGGCCAGTGCCAGTCCGGCTATGACCAACGCGGCTATGCCAATCAGGGCTATGGCTATGACGATCGCGGCTACGACAACCGCAGCTATGGGTACCAGCAGCCCCGGCCCCGCCAGCCCTACGGCTACAATCAGGGCTACCCTGATCGCCGCTACGATGATCGCCGCTACGACGATCGCGGATACGACGACCGGGGCTATGACGACCGCCGCTATGACGATCGCGCCCGGGGTCAGGACTGCCGCCTGAGCGAGAGCATCATCCGTCTTCCCGACGGCCGTCAGGAGGTGCGCTACGTCCGCGCCTGCCGCGACGCCCGGGGTCAGTATCGCGTCGTCGACTAAATTCAGCCCCCCTGTCTGTCGACGACGTGGAGGGACGCCGCCGGAGGAGCAATCCACCGGCGGCGTCTCCTCAATTTTGGGGCCCTCTTGCCCACAGCAGATATTCGACATTGCCGTCGCCGCCGGTGACGGGGCTCTCGGCCGAGGCCTGGACGGTCCAGCCCAACGCCTCCAGCCCGGCCGAGACGCGCACCAGCGCCGCCTGACGCGCCTCGGGGTCGCGCATCACCCCGCCCCGGCCGACGTCCCTGGGCCCGTCCGCCTCGAACTGGGGTTTGACCAAGGCCACGAGGTCGGCACCCGGCGCCGCCAGCGACAGCGGCACGGGTAGCACCTTCAGCAGGCTGATGAAGCTGGCGTCACAGACGATCAGCTCGGGCGCCGGATCAATCTGGTCCGCCGTCAGGTCCCGCGCATCGGTGCGCTCCAGCACCACCACGCGGGGGTTCGCCGCGATCCGGTCGTGCAGCTGTCCGTGGCCGACATCGACGGCAAAGACCCTGGCCGCCCCCCGGATCAGGCAGACCTCGGTGAAGCCGCCGGTCGAGGCGCCGACGTCCAGCACGCTCCGCCCCTCGACCACGATGGGCCACAGCGTCAGGGCGTGATCCAGCTTCAGAGCCCCGCGCCCGACGAACGGGTGGGCGGCCTCGGCCTCGATGACCGCATCCTCGGCCACCCTGGCGGCAGGCTTTGTGACCACCTGCCCCGCCACCGTCACGCCACCGGCCTCGATGGCTGCACGCGCCTGCGCCCGACTGTCGAACAGGCCTCGGGTTAACAGCAGCTGGTCGAGGCGGACACTCACCCCAGCCGGCTCAGTCGCTCCAGAGCCTCCTGCAGCCGTGCCTTGCCGGCCTCGGCCTCGGCCAGCTTGTCGCGTTGCTCCTGCACCACCTCGGGCGCGGCTCGGGAGACGAAGTTCGGGTTGTTCAGCTTCTTGCCGAAATGGCCGATGTCGCTGTCAAAGGCGGCGATCTCCTTGTTCAGGCGGGCGCGCTCAGCGGCGATATCGACCAGGCCGGCCAAGGTCAGAGCCGCCGTGGCACCCCCTGCAACTAAGGTCACGGCCCCCTCTGGCGCGGTCTCGGCGACCGAAACCTCGGATACCCGGGCCAGCATCATCAGGATCTCGCGATAGCGGTCGATCCGCGCCGTAGTCGCTGTATCCGGCGCGATGAAGCTCAGCGGCGGGCGGGCCGTGGCCACGCTCATTTCGCCCTTCAGCGAACGGACCGCCTCGACCGTCTCGATCAGCCAGCTTACCTCGGCCGCCGCCTCCGCGTCGATCAGGCTTTCGGCCAGATCGGGCCAGGCCGCCCCGATCAGCAGGGGCTCGCGGCGCGCCGCGCCATTGTCGGCGGTCTGGGCCCACAGTTCCTCGGTGATGAAGGGCATAACCGGGTGCATCAGCTTGATGGTCTGGTCCAGCACCCAGGCGGTCATGGCGCGGGTCTCGGCCCCGGCCGCGGCGTCCGATCCCTGGAACACCGGCTTGGCCAGTTCCAGATACCAGTCGCAGAAGATGTTCCAGACAAAGCGATAGAGGCTGCCCGCCGCATCGTCGAAGCGGCCGCCCTCGATGGCCGAGGACACCTCGCGCTCGGCCTTGACCAGTTCGCCGCGGATCCAGCGGTTGATGGTCGCCTCCGCCGATGCCGGATCAAAGCCCTCCACCCGGGCGCAGCCGTTCATCTGCGAGAAACGCGCCGCATTCCACAGCTTGGTGCCGAAGTTGCGATAGCCCTCGATCCGCTGGCGGCTGAGCTTGATATCGCGCGTGCCCGACAGGATGGCCATGGTGAAACGCAGGGGGTCGGCGCCCAGATCGTCGATGATCTCCAGCGGGTCGATGACATTGCCCTTGGACTTGCTCATCTTCTGGCCCTTCTCGTCGCGGACGAGGCCATTGATGATGACGCGGTGGAAGGGCACCTCGTCCATGAAGTGCAGGCCCATCATCATCATCCGGGCGACCCAGAAGAAGATGATGTCGGCGGCGGTGACCAGGTCCGAGGTCGGATAGAAGCGCGCAAGGTCTTCCGTCTTCTCCGGCCAGCCCATGGTCGAGAAGGGCCACAGGGCCGAGGAGAACCAGGTATCGAGAACATCCTCGTCCTGGGTCAGGGGCTTGCCACCCGCCTGCGCGAGAGCGTCTTCCTCGGTCTCGGCGACATAGATATTGCCGTCGTCGTCGTACCAGGCCGGGATGCGGTGCCCCCACCACAGCTGGCGGCTGATGCACCAGGGCTCGATGTTTCTCAGCCATTCGAAATAGATCTTGGAATAGCTGGCGGGCTCGAATGTGGTCTTGCCAGTCTCGACCGCCGCAATGGCCGACTGGGCCAGCGTCTTGGCGTCAACGTACCACTGGTCCGTCAGCCACGGCTCGATGACCACGCCCGAACGGTCGCCGTGCGGGACCATGTGTTTGGTCTTCTCGATGGCCTTCAGCCAGCCCTCCTCCTCAGCGCGGACGACGATGGCCTTCCGCGCCGCGAAGCGGTCCATGCCTTCGTACTCGGCGGGCACATCGGGGCAGTCGGCGGCCGTGATCCGGGCCAGCGAGTCCATGACGTTGAGCGTGGCGAGGCCCGCCCGCTTGCCGACCTGGAAGTCGTTGAAGTCGTGCGCCGGCGTGATCTTGACCGCGCCCGAGCCCTTGGTCGGATCGGCATAGTCGTCGGCGACGATGGGCACGCGACGCCCGGTGATCGGCAGGATCACGGCCTTGGCCACCAGCCCCGCATAGCGAGCATCATCCGGGTGCACGGCAACGCCGGTGTCGCCCAGCATGGTCTCGGGCCGGGTGGTGGCGACAACGATATAGTCGCGGGTCTCCCACTCGGTCGCCTTGCCGTCTTCATCGAAGGCGACCGGGTGCTCATAGGTGAGCCCGTCGGCCAGCGGATAGGCGAAATGCCAATAGGCGCCGTCGACCTCCTTCTGCTCGACCTCGAGGTCACTGATGGCGGTCTGGAAATGCGGGTCCCAGTTCACCAGCCGCTTGTCGCGATAGATCAGGCCGTCCTTGTGCAGCTGCACGAACACCTTGCGGACGGCGGCGTTCAGCCCTTCGTCCAGCGTAAACCGCTCGCGCGACCAGTCGCAGCTGGCGCCCAACCGGCGCAGCTGGCGCACAATGGTGCCACCCGACTCGGCCTTCCACTCCCAGACCTTGTCGATGAAGGCCTCGCGGCCCATGTCGCGCCGCCCGACATTGCCAGCGGCCGCCAGTTGACGCTCGACCACCATCTGGGTGGCGATCCCCGCATGGTCCGTGCCCGGCAGCCACAGCACGGCCTTGCCGGTCATCCGGTGATAGCGGGCCAGGATGTCCTGCAGCGTATTGTTCAGCGCGTGGCCGATGTGGAGCGAGCCCGTCACGTTCGGCGGCGGAATGACGATGGAATAGGCCCCGGCCGCGCCCTCGGTCGCGGAGGCGTCGCGGGGGGCAAATAGGCCGCTGTCCTCCCACGCCTGGTACAGGCGGGGCTCGGCGCTTTGCGGTTCGAAATTCTTCTCAAGCATGATCGGGCGTTTCTTTTTTGCCCTATCGCTCGGCTCGCGGAGCCTCGCTGTTTGAGGGCGAAAGGTTCTCAATATTTGGCGATAACGAAAAGGGGGCGGCCCCGCTGGAGCCGCCCCCTCAGTCTTTAGGACGAAGTCAGGGTCAGAGGCTAGCGGGGCGCACCGTTCAGCCGCGATACGCGGTCGACTTCCTTGCGTACCTCGGCCTCGACGATGCCCTGCAGATTGGCGTCGAGCCACTCCTTCAGCATTTCGCGCAGCATGGGGCTGAGCATGCTGCGGACCAGTTCATCGATGGTGGCGCTGTTGCCGGCAGGGGCGCTGGACAAGGCGGCAGGTGCCGGGCGCAGGGCGGCGGCGAGGCCGGCAAAGGCTCCGGCGGCCGAGGCAGCGGTCGCGTCGCTGACCAGCGACTCCTCGGACGACGGCGCGGCGCGAGGGGCGGGCTCCGGCTCCGGTTCGGGCTCCGGGGCGGCCTCATCCACGGGGAAGGGGTCGGCCGAGCCGATATCGAGGTCGCCGAGGGTCTCCTGGGCGGGGGCGGGCTGTTCCTCGGCCGATTCCTCGGCGGGGGCCTCATAGCGTTCGGTCAGTTCCAGCACATCCTCGGCCGGTTCAGGCTCGCGCGCCGGTTCCGGCTCGGGCTGGGGTTCCGGTTCAGGTTCCGGGGCGGCTGCGGCCGGGGCCGTCTCGGCCGGCGCGTCGTCTTCCGAGATGATCCGGCGGATCGACGCCAGGATCTCCTCCATCGTCGGTTCCTGGGCGGTCGGATCAGTCATGTCTCATAACCCCTGGCATGGTCGCTACGCTTACGCGCAGACGGGATCGGAACGGACCGATGCGGCCCCCGTGTGTCCTGTCGTCGCATCAACGGGGCCCGGAATCAACGGACCTTTTTCGCCTCGTTGGTTAATCGAGGATCAGTTGCGCGGCGCGGTCTGGATGGTGTCGCCCTTGAGCTGGGTGTCGATCGGCGCGTCCTCGGCATCATTCGCAGGCACGATCTGCGGGGCGGCGATGCGGTCGATGGCCTCGATCACGCCATCCCACGGCAGGCCGCCGCGGTTGCGCACGCGCTCATAGTTGACCGAGGGATCATAGACGTCCTCGGCCGGCACCAGCACAGTGACGTCCAGACGGCCCATGGCCAGCAGCAGCTGGGCCATGGCGACATATTCATTGCGGCGGGCGGTCACGAGCGCCACCTGGGCCGAGCGCAGTTCCAGCTCGCCGTTCAGCACGTCAAGCGTGGTGCGCAGGCCGACCTGGGCTTCCTGACGGACACCCTCGGCGGCGACGGTGGCGGCACGGACGGCTTCTTCGCCGGCGCGCAGGCTCGAGCGGGCCGAGATCAGCTGGGCATAGGAGGAGCTGATCGATTGCAGCACCGTCCGGCGCTGACCCTCGATCTGAATCTGGGCGGCATTGGCGCGCTCCAGCGACTGCGACACACGTGACTGGTTCAGGCCGCCGGTGAACAGCGGCACCGACAGGGTCGCCCCGGCCTGGAAGGTGGTGCGGTCGGCCAGATCAAAGCTGGACAGCTCATTGGTCGAGCCGCCGTAGGAGGCGCTGACCCGCACGGACGGCAGATATTCGGCGCGCGCCAGGGCGACATTGGCCTCGGCCGCGGCCAGGGCATATTCGGCGGCGCGGATGTTGGGGTTCTCGACCAGGCCGATGTCGAGGGCGACGTCAAAGTCGTCCGGCACGCCAGGCAGGGGCGGCAGCGGGGCCAGACGGCCCGGGGTCTGGCCGACGATGGCGGCATAGGAGGCGCGGCTGACCGACAGCTGGGCCTGGGCATTGGCCAGATCGGCCTCGGACTGGGCGAGGCGCGCTTCGGCCTGGGCCACATCGGTGCGGGTGATCTCGCCGACCTCGAAGCGGGCCGAGGCCTCGTCCAGCTGGCGCTGCAGGACGGTCAGGTTCTCCTGACGGATGCGGACGATCTCCTCGTCGCGCAGCACATCAGCATAGACCTGGATGACGGTGGCCAGCACCTGTTGCTCGACCGAGCGCAGGTCCTCGCGGCCGGCCAGGATGTTGGCCTCGGTGGCGCTGATACCCAGTGAAATGCGGCCGCCCGAATAAAGCGTCTGGGACAGGCCGATGCTGGCGCTGCCGGAGGTGCTGTCATTGGTGTTCGACGGGATGTTGACGGTGGTGTCGGGGATGCCGTCGTTGTTGGTGTCGACCTGTTGCGGGCCACCGGCGGTGCGGGTCTGGGTATAGCCGGCCGAGGCGCTGACATCGATCGACGGGCGCAGACCCGACCGGGCCTGAACGATCGATTCGTCCAGCGCCCGCTGATTGGCGCGCTGGCCCAGCAGGGTCGGATTGGTCCGGTAGGCCATGCGGATCGCGTCGGGCAGGGTGTCCTGGGCCAGCGCCGGCATGGCCAGTCCGGACCCCAGGGCGAGGGCCGCCAGCGAAATCAGCGCACGGGTGCGATTGAACATCTTCATATCCTGCCTGACGCGGCCGGCCCGCGTCGTGTCATTCTCGGTGACGAGCGTAGTGCGAGATCGTTGTGCCCGACGCCAGTTAAGTTTTTTTCACGCGGCACCCGGTTCATTCCGTCGCCGCGCTGGACTCTAGAGGCTGAAGGCGGGCTCGGGGCGCAGTTCGTCCAGAACCGGAGGCGTTGCATCGAACAGCTGCCGGCGCGACCAGCCCTCGGGGGTGCGCATGTGCAGGCTGGCCTTGCCGACCGGGCCGTTGCGCTCGACCAGCACGGCGCGCCCGCCGACCTTCAGGGCGTCCAGCCAGGCGTCCGGGCGGACGGGCACGGCGACCTCGGAGACGATCAGGTCCCAGCCACCCGACTGCGGCCGGTCCAGCGGCGCCTCGACGGTGGTGACGCCCGCAGCGCTCAGGGTCGGGGCGGCGATGGCCAGGGCTTCGGCGTCCGACTCCTGCAAGGTAACGTCCAGACCCATCTGCGCCAGCACGGCGGCGGCATAGGCGCCCGACATGACCAGCGCCCGCTCACCCGGCTTGGGAGCAGCGGCCATCAGCAGTTTCGACAGGTCACGCGGCAGCATCAGACTGCGCCGGGCCGTGACCGGCACCTCGACCTCGGCATAGGCGGAAAAGGCGCGGTCCGGGGCGCACAGGGCCTCACGCGGCACCGCCAGCAGGGCCGCCTGCAGGGCGCGATCCGTGACATCGTTCACGCGGACCTGGCTGTCCACCATCACCTTGCGTGCCGTCTGGAAGTCCATGCGTCGATCGATCCCTGGGGAGAGGAGAGTGAAAAAGCTGGCCCGCTTATAGGTGTGTGCGTTGCGGGGGACAATCCGATCTGATAGCGAACGCGCCTCGCGATCAATGGCCTGATGGCGGAGTGGTTACGCAGCGGACTGCAAATCCGTGCACCCCGGTTCGATTCCGGGTCAGGCCTCCATCGCGGTTCCCCGACCGCCAGACCTCCTCAGCGGCGGCGTTCTCGCCAGCGCGAGCCCTCGCCATGCTTGCCGATGCTGGAAAACTCGGGCGGGGCGGCGCTGCGGGCATATTGCTCGGCGACCAGCCAGGCCTTGAACGGCCGAAGACTGCCCAGACACAGGATCAGGATCAGCGGCAGGGTGACCACCAGATGCACCCAGATCGGCGGGTGCAGGCCCAGCTCCAGCGCCATCATGGCGGCCATGCCGATCACGCCGACGATCGACATGACGAAAAAGGCCGGGCCATCGGCGGGATCGGCGAAGCTGTAGTCCAGCCCGCAGGCCGGGCAGGCGTCGCGCACCGTCAGATAGCCGACCAGCAACGGCCCCTCGCCACAGCGCGGACAGCGGCATTTCAGCGAGACCATCAGCAGATTGGGCTTCGGCGCCTCGACGGCATCGGGGCCGGGTTCCGGCGGTGTCATGAGATGTCCCTTCATCGACAGGTCTGCATCTGGGCCGGAGGGCCGAGGCGAACAAGTCCGGCGCAGTGTCGCACAACAGAGGGGCTCGCACGCACGGCGGGTCAGGAAGCGTTAACCGTGAAGCAACGCCTTGTTGCGATGGTCCGGCATCATGTCCCGAACCAAGGCCACGAAGGGCGTCCTGAGGTCGACCGTGGCGCTTGCCGCGGCCGGGTCGGTTGCGTTTGCGCCCCTGTTGACCCTGGCCCAGGAAGTCCCGGCCTCGGCCGTGACCGAGCCGCTGGCCATCCGCATCGGGACCACGGACACCTATACCCGAATCGAGTTCGCCGGCGTCGTCGGGGCACGCTCGCGCGTCTCGGTCGACGGCCGCACCGTCGTGGTACGGGTGGGCACGACCGCGGCCCCCGATGTGTCGCGGCTCAAGGTCGATCCCCCCCCGGGCCTTGAGGCCATCGAGACACGGGCCGTGCCGAATGGCACCGAACTGGTCCTGACGCTGGCCGAGGGCGCCTCGGTGACCCGGGGCCAGGCCGATGGTGCTGTCTGGATCAATCTCTATCGCCCGGGCGAGGCCCCGCCGCCCTCGGCAGCCAGCGCCGCTGCGACCGTGGCCGTCCGCGCCGCGCCGTCTGCGGATTCCGTCACCCTGACCTTCAACTGGGACCGTCCGGTCGGGGCCGCCGTGTTCCGTCGCGGTGAGGCCGTCTGGATCGTCTTTGACCAGGCCGCGTCTCTGGACATGCAGGGGGCCGGTGATCTGGGCCCGGCGGGCGAGGCACGCTGGGCGCGCGGGCCCGACTACACCTCGCTGCGTATCGATGCCCCGCGCAATCTCCAGGTCGCAGCCTCCGGACAGGGCAATGTCTGGACCGTGACCCTCGGCGGCCGGGCCGTGCCGCCTGGCGGTGTCCGGGTCGGGCGCGATGAAGAGGGCCGGGCATCGCTGGTGGTGACCATGGCCGGGGCGACCAAGGCCGTCTGGCTGACCGATCCGCTGGTGGGGGACCGCTTTGCTGCCGTGACGGCTCTGGCCCCCGGCAAGGGCTTTGCCGGACGCCGCCAGACCGTGGACCTCACACTGTTGCCGTCGGCCCAGGGGCTGGGGATCGAGACCGCAACCGATGACTTGACCATCGAAGCCGCCGGCGACCGCGTGCTGGTCAGCCGGCCCGGAGGCCTCACCCTGTCGCCGCCCTCGGCCGCTCTGGAAGCGGCTGACCTTGCCGAAGACACGCCGAAGAAGGCCACCCATCCGGCCCTGATCCTGAGCGAATGGGCCGCGACCGGGGACAAGGGCTTTGTCGCCACCCACCGGCGCCTGCAGGCGGCGGCCACGGACGAGGCCCAGGCGGCCGGGGACAATCCGCGCGCGCCCGTCGAGGCCCGTCTGGCGCTGGCGCGGTTCCTGGTCGGATCGGGCCTGCACTATGAGGCCATCGGCGTTCTGAACTCCATCGTGGCCGCCGCCCCCGGCATGCTGGGCGAGGCCGAGGTGCGAGGCCTGCGCGCCGCCGCCCGCGTCGCCATCGGCCGCTACGACGAGGCGGCCGTCGATCTGGCCGGTGCGGCGCTGGCGGGTGACCCCTCGGCCCAGGCCTGGCAGGGATATCTGGCCACCCGGCGCGGCGACTGGACGGCGGCGCGGGAAGCCTTCGCCCGTGCATCCAGGGTCATCGACGACTTTCCGCCGGTCTGGCGTGCGCGGTTCGGAGCCGCCCACGCCGAGGCGGCGCTGAAGACGGGCGACACCGAGGCGGCCAAGGCCCTGATTTCCTACTGCCTCAGCCAGGACATTGGCGCGGGCGAGCAACTGGCCGTGCGGCTGGTGCAGGCCCGGCTGTTCGAACTGGAGGGCCAGACCGACCGGGCGCGGGCGGTCTATCAGGCGGTCGGCCGGGCGCCGCTGGATCAGGTCGCTGTGCCGGCTCGGCTGGCGGCGGTAAAGATCGATCTGGCGCGCGGCGCGGTCACCCCGATCGAGGCGGCGCGGGTGCTGGAAGGCCTGCGCTGGCGCTGGCGTGGCGACACCACCGAGCTGGAGGTGATCCGCACCCTCGGCGAGCTCTATATGTCGCAGGGCATGTACCGCGAGGCGCTGACGGCGCTGCGCAGCGCAGGCACCCGTCTGTCGCGCCTGCCGGGGGCCGAGGCGCTGCAAGCTGATCTGGCCCGCGTCTTCCGCGCCCTGTTCCTGGAGGGTGGGGCCGATGGAATGCCGCCCATTCAGGCGCTGGGCCTGTTCTATGACTTCCGTGAGCTGACCCCCATCGGCGCCGACGGCGACGAGATGGTGCGGCGTCTGGCGCGTCGCCTGATCGATGTCGACCTGCTGGATCAGGCCGCCGAACTGCTGAAGCACCAGGTCGAGAACCGGCTGGAGGGCGTGGCCCAGGCCCAGGTGGCCGCCGACCTGGCCGTGGTCTACCTCATGGACCGTCAGCCCGAGGCTGCGCTTCAGGCTCTGTGGGCGACGCGGACCACCCTGCTGCCCACAGCGCTGGCGTCAGAGCGCCGTGTGCTTGAGGCCCGGGCCCTGCTGGGCCTTGGCCGCTTTGACCATGCGCTCGAGGTGCTGGGCGGCGACACCAGCCCCGAAGCGCGCGCCGCCCGGGCCGAGGTCTTCTGGAAGCAGGAAAAATGGGGTGAGGCCGCCGCCCTCTACGAACAGGGTCTGGGCGACCGCCACGAGGACACCGCGACCCCGCTGACGCGCGATGAGGAGAACCGCCTGCTGCGCGCCGCTGTCGGCTATTCCCTGGCCGAGGACGATACGGCGCTGCTTCGGCTGTCGCGCAACTGGACGCCCTTCATCGAAAAGGCGCGGGCGCCCAATGCCCTGCGCATCGCTCTCGCCGGGCTGAACGGGCTGGAGGATGCCACCAGCGTCCGCGAGTTCGCCGCCATGGCAGCCCGCGCCGACACCTTCACCGGCTGGGTCGAAAGCGTGAAGGGGCGGTTCAGAAACGAAGACGGCGGCGAGGTTGCCCCCGCCGCCGCCGGCTAACAGGTCTGAACGTCAGACTTAGCTGTTGACCGCATCCTTGAGCGGTTTGGACACGCGGAAGCGCACCGCCTTGGAGGCCGGGATCTTGATGGTGGCGCCGGTGGCGGGGTTGCGGCCTTCACGGGCAGCGCGCGCGGCGGTGTCGAAGACGCCCAGGTTCGAGATACGGACGTCGCCGCCGCTCTTCAGGCTCTTGTGAATGTTCTCGACGATGGCCGTCAGAACGCGACCGGCATCGGCCTGGGAAACACCGGCATCCTTGGCGACGGCGGCAATCAGTTCAGCTTGAGTGGTCATTTGGGTCGTTTCCATTTTTTCGCCCGCTGCGGGCGATGACGCCCGGATCAACGCGCGTTTCCAGCGACATTGCAAGCCATACCGGGGGCCATCGCCTGTGGATGAAAGGGTTTCACCCGCTTCCGGCGGCCCTCTGGAAGCTCTCGACCAGGCTGCCCGCGACCAGTCGCCAGCCATCCACCAGCACGAAAAAGATCAGCTTGAACGGCAGGGAAATTACCACCGGAGGCAGCATCATCATGCCCATCGACATGAGCACGCTGGCGACCACCAGATCGATCACAAGGAACGGAACGAAAAGGAGAAATCCGATTTCGAAGGCCCGTTTCAACTCGCTGATCATAAAGGCCGGGGTGACCACCCGGATCGGCAGGTCGGCGGCGGTTTCCGGGGCCTCGATATTGGACAGGCGGGTGAACAGGGCCAGGTCGTCCTGATCTACCTGCGAGAGCATGAAAATTTTTACCGGTTCCGAGGCTGCATCGAAGGCCTGGGGCAGCTCCATCTCCTGATCCAGCAAGGGCCGGATGCCCGAATCATAGGCGGCCTGCCAGGTCGGAGCCATGACGATGGCGCTCAGAAACAGGGCCAGCGACACCAGAACGGCATTCGGCGGTGACTGCTGCATGCCCAGCGCGGTCCGTAGCAGGGACAGCACGACGACGATCCGCACGAAGCTGGTCGTCATGATGACGATCGATGGCGCCAGCGACAGCACGGTCATCAGCCCGACCAGCTGCACGACCCGCTCGGTCAGGCCGGCCCCGGTGCCGAGGTCGATATTGATGGCGCTGCCCGAGGCGACTTCCTGGGCCAGGGCCGCGATTGGCCAGACCAGCGAGACCAGGGTGACCAGCAACGACAGCAGGGCCGCGCGCTTCAGTTCTTCCCGGTTGGGCAGGGCAAGGATCGCCGGGCGCTTGCGGGTCCGGCTCATGAATTCGATCCCGGGGGCAGGGGGGCCAGCGACTGGCGCGGCTCGATCAGTTCGCGGCCTTCGCCCAGCAGGATCAGCCGCTCTTCCTGATCGACCCGGACCAGCACCAGACGGCGGGCGGGGTCCAGCACCAGGGTCTCGACCACGGTCAGGCGTCGCTCGCCCCGGTCGGCCCCGAACCGGGCCAGTAGCTGCGGCGCATAGCGGCGGCCGACCCAGGCGGCCAGACCGATCAGGCCAAGCGTGAAGGCCAGGCCGAAGATCGCGCGGGCAAGATCAAGAAAGGACATGAAGGCTCGACATGGCGGCTCGAATCGAAGCGCCCGCACGGGCGGGTTCGGGGCCAAAGGTTAACCGTGAGGGTTAACGTCACGTTTAGATAACCCATGATTAACCATAGAGGCGGCAGTTTATGCCCAGCCCGCATGCTGGCGGGTTCGCGCGTCCAAGGAGGCTGACATGGGTGTGGCCGACCTGCCCCTTCTGACCCAGATCAAGGGCCGCTTGACCTGGCTGGACGAGCGCCAGCGGGTCATCGCCCAGAACGTCGCCAACTCGGACACGCCCGGCTATGTGGCCCACGATCTGGCCCTGCCCAAGGACTTCGCCTCGGCCATGACGGCCGGGCCGGTGACGCTGGCCCGCACCCAGGCCGGCCATATCGCGCCGCCGTCGCCCGCCGCCCGCTATTCCGCCGTCGAGGCCCCCGATTCCGAGACCACGCTGGACGGCAATTCCGTGGTGGTCGAGGAGCAGATGCTGAAGATGACCGAGAGCCGCATGGCCTATGAGGCGGCCATCGGATTCTACCAGAAGTCCATGACCCTGCTGCGGATGGCCGCGCGCCCGCCGGGCCGCTGAGCCCCGGCTGAAGGAAGCCTGACCCATGCCCGATCCCGTCCCGCCCAGAAATCCCGCCATGGCCGTGGCCGCCGGCGCCATGAAGGCCCAGCAGTCACGCATGCGGGTGATCGCCGAAAACATTGCCAATGCCGATTCGACCTCACCGGTCGCGGGGGGCGAACCCTATCGCCGTCAGGTGCCGGTCTTCCAGTCGCGCACGGTCGATGGCGTCACCGGCGTGGTGCTGGCCGAGGTGCGGCCCGACCAGGGCGACTTCCGCATGGACTATGACCCGTCCCACCCGGCCGCCAATGCCGATGGCTATGTCATGCGGCCCAACGTCAACACCCTGGTCGAGGCCATGGACATGCGCGAGGCCCAGCGCGCCTATGAGGCCAACCTCAACATCATCGAGACGGCGCGCGCCATGGAAAGCCGCCTGCTCGAGATCCTGAAGAAATAGGGGATAGGCCGTCATGAATCCGATTGCCGCAGCCCGCGCCTATCAGGCCATTCAGGGTGCAGGCTCTGCCGGGGCGGTCAGCCCGACCGACGCGCCCGGCTTTTCCGAACTGGTGCAGAACGTCCTCGCCAGCGCCACCACCCAGACCCGCGCCGCCGAGACCCAGATGACCCAGGTGGTGCAGGGGCAGGGCAGCCTGATCGATGTGGTCACCGCCATCAGCTCGGCCGAGGCCTCGCTGGAAACCGCCATGGCCGTGCGAGATCAGATGATCCAGGCCTACCAGGAAATCATGCGTATGCCGATCTGACGGCCTTGGTCTTCGGAGCGCGGTGGCGGGTGCGGGCCTTGAGCCAGTCCTGCAGCGGCCCGTCGACCATGTGGTGAAAGGCAAAGGCGAAGGCGACCGCCATGCCGACGCCCATGGCCCATAGCGCCCACTGGACCGGCTCCGACAGGTTCAGCCGGGCGATGGCGACATTGGCCACGCCGAACCAGGCGATGCGTACCACCTCATTGCTGATGAACATCGAGAAGGACACCAGCGCTGCCCGCTCGATCAGGCGTGAGGGCCGCCGGACCGGAATAGCCCCGGCCGCCAGAATGATCAGCGAGATCATCACCAGACTGGGCAGGGCATTCTTGCCGTAGAACTGCAGGGCGATCAGGCCGATGGTGGCCAGTACGCCGACCCAGCGGGCCAGCCCCGGATGGATCCAGACCCGGTGCGCAAACGCCGCCAGCGCCATGCCGAGGAAGAACAGCGGCAGGGCCCGGAAGAAGCCGAACTTCATCGGCATCTGGTAGACGGGATAGCCCAGCAGGGCTCGCGCCAGCTCATTGGCGATCAGGTACAGGCCGATCCCCAGCACCAGCCAGGTCCACGGGCCGAGACGTGCACAGCTGCGCACGATCCAGGGAAAGGCCAGATAGCAGCCGATCAGGGCCGAGATCGACCAGGTCGGGGCATTCCAGCCCAGCCCGCCGGGAATGCCGAACGCCTGCACCAGCCCCAGCTGCGCCGGCAGCTGGCTCCAGTCGAACCATTCCGGATTGCGCGGCGCCAGACCGATGGTGGCACTGCCGACCACCAGCGCCACCAGCGCCAACCCCATCATCAGATGCGCCGGCACGACCCGCAGCACCCGCCGCGTCAGGAATTCGCCCGGGCTGACCTGACCCGAGGCCAGGCTTTGCGAGTACAGCCGCATCAGCACATAGCCGCTGTCGATGATGAACAGATTGGTCAGCAGGAAGCCGGTGTGTTCGAACGCGGGGTGCAGCCCCTCGGCCAGGGCGATGGGCCCCGCCGCCTGAAAGTGATGCAGAATGATCAGCAGGGCCACAATGAAACGGATGGCATCCAGCCAGCCGCCGCGGGCGATGGCGGTTGTCTCGTTTCGGGTCGAAATCCAGCGATCCAGCATGGTTCGGGCTCCTTTGATCCCCTGTCCCGCAAGGGTCGGGCCAGCCAAAGCGGGGCATCGTTAGGGCGGTGTTAACCACGATCCCGGCAGTTTCTGCCGGGTACGCGTGCCGGTCTGGAGAGTTCTGAGCGATGAATGGTGCCGAGGTCATGGATGTGGGGCGCGATGCCCTGTGGCTGACCATCCAGCTGTGCGCGCCGGCCCTGATCGTCGCCCTGCTGGTCGGGGTCGGCATCGGCCTGTTCCAGGCCCTGACCCAGATCCAGGAACAGACCCTGATCTATGCGCCCAAGATCCTGGCCATCTTCATTTCCCTGCTGCTGTTCCTGCCCATGATGGGGGCGTTGCTGGGCAGCTTCATGCAGACCATCGCCGCCCGCATCGCGGGCATGTAGGCGGGTGGAGGGCTACGCCACCGCCGATCAGGTCTGGGGTGCCGCCCTCGTCTTCGCACGTCTCGGCGCCATCCTCATGCTGCTACCGGGCCTCGGCGAGACCTATGTGCCGCCGCGCATCCGTCTGTCGCTGGCGCTGGTCATTACCCTGGTCGTCTGGCCGATCGCCGCCCCCGTGCTGCCGGCCCTGCCCGAAAGCGTCGGCGGCATGGCGGGCTGGGTGATCCGCGAAGTGGCCACCGGCTTGATGATCGGGGCGATCCTCCGGGCCTTCATGACGGCGCTGGCGACGGCGGGCGAGGTGGTGTCGCTGCAGACCACGCTCAGCTTCGCCCAGAGCACCAACCCGATGCAGGCCCAGCCGGGCTCGACCCTCTCGGCCTTCCTGACCCTGCTGGGGGTGACGCTGCTGTTTGCCACCAACACCCACCATCTGTTCCTCGCCGGGCTGGCGGGATCGTATGAGCTGATCGCCCCGGTCCGGCCGCTGATCACGGCGGACTTTGTCGAGCTGGCGGTGCGGACGCTTGCCGACAGCTTCATGCTAGGCATCCAGTTGGCCGCGCCGGTGATCGTGTTTGCCATCATCTTCAACCTGGCCTCGGGGCTGGTCGGTCGCGTGATGCCGCAGTTCCAGGTGTTCTTCGCCACAGCCCCGCTCAGCATCCTGCTGGGTCTGTCGATCTTCACCCTGTCGCTGGGCGTGGTCGGGACGATCTTCATCGACCGCTATCGCAGCCTGGCCCAGATCTTTGCCGGAGGTGCCGGTGGCTGACGACAAGGATCCCGAGTCCAAAACAGAAGAGGCCACCCCGCGAAAGCTTGAGGACGCGCGAAAGAAGGGCGATGTCGCCAAGTCACCCGACGTCGCCTCGGCCCTGTCGCTGCTGGGGGCCGCCGCCGTGCTGCTGATGGCGGGCGGCCCGTTCGCCGGCATGATGGCGGAAAGCCTGCTGCCCTTCATCGCCGAACCTCACACCATGGTCGGTGCGCTGGAGGCCGGGGCCGGGGTCGAGATCGGCGCGCGGGCCCTGTGGGCGGCGGCGCCCTTCCTCGGAGCCTTGGCGCTGGCGGTGATCCTGGGCGGCGTCGGCGGCAATCTGGCCCAGTCCGGTCTGATCTTCAGCGCCGAGAAGATGAAACCCAAGTGGAGCAAGATCAATCCACTTGAGGGAGTGAAGCGCATCTTCGGGCCCGACGGCCTGATGAATTTCGTCAAGACCTTCGTCAAGCTGGTGGCCGTGATCGCCGTCTGCTGGTTTGTGCTGAAGCCCCACCTGCGCGAGCTGGAAAACATGGCCGCCATGTCGCCGGCCAGCATCCTGCCGTTCACCCGCGAGCTGGCCGTCTGGCTGATGGCCTCGACCCTGGTGTTTCTGGCCTTCACGGCCGGGGCCGACTTCCTGTGGCAGAAGATGCGCTTTGCCAAACGCATGCGCATGAGCCGCGAGGAACTGAAGGAAGACTACAAGCAGGCCGAGGGCGACCCGCACGTCAAGGCCAAGCTGAAGCAGATCCGGGCCCAGCGCGGCCGCCAGCGAATGATGCAGAATGTGCCCAAGGCCACCGTCATCGTCACCAACCCGACCCACTATTCCGTGGCCCTGCGCTATGAGCCGGATCAGGGCGACGGCGCGCCGGTCTGTCTGGCCAAGGGCGTCGACGATCTGGCCCTGAAAATCCGCGAGGTGGCGAAGGAACACAATATTCCGATCGTCGAGAATGTGCCCCTGGCCCGCGCCCTTTACGCCTCGGTCGATGTCGACCAGACCATCCCCCGCGAGCATTTCGAGGCCGCCGCCCAGGTGATCGGCTTCGTCTTCAAGAAACGTCGGCGATAACTAAAACCGCTCATCCCCACGGATGTGGGGACCCAGTCCTGGACCCGGAGCAGGATGGCCAAATCACTGGGTCCCTGCTTCCGCAGGGATGAGCGGGGGATATTCGGGCTCTACCCGGCGGATATGGCATAAGAGGGCAGGCGATTCGCCTCGCAGGAGAGAGCGGGATGACCACCCCGGCCCGGCCGCTGCCCCGAGGGGCGCCGATTGATCTGACCCTGGTGCTGATGGCGATCGGCTGCGCCCTGCTGGTCGGGGCCATGGCCTATCCGGCGTTTCGCACCAATCCGTTCAGCGCGCCCGGCCTGATACTGATCGTCGCGGCGGGGGGCGTGGCCCTGATCGGGCTGATGATCTTCACCCGCAGCGAGTCGCGAAAGCCCACCGGCGACACGGCGGTCGAGATGCTGGAGGCGCTGGCCGAGCCCGCCGCCCTGGTCTGGTCCGACGGTCGGGTGCTGGCCTTCAATGCGGCCTGGGCCGAGGCGGACGGCGCCAGCAACAGCCTGCCGAGGCGCGGCGGCAAGGCGGCCCAGGCCCTCTATGCCGCCTTTGCCCAGGCGCGGGCGGGAGAGCAGGGACGCGCGCTGATCCCGTTGGGTGACAAGGATGTCGAGGCCCTGATCGGCCATGCCGGACCGGGTCGGTTTCTGGTCCGGGCGGCCCCCGAGACCCTGCTGGCCGAGGCCCCGGGCCGCGAGGCCGCCGCCGCCGAGTCCCAGCGTCCCCGCGCGACCGGCACCCTGCGCGAAGGCCATGCCATGGCCGCCGGTGCGCCGTTCGGCTCGGCCATCATCCGTCATGACGATCTGTTCGCGGGGCGGGTGGAACAGCCCAATGCGGCGCTGGCCCTCCTGACCGGACCGGCGTCCGCCCGCGACGCGGCCTTTGGCCATCTGTTCGATCCCGCCGGCGTGGCCGAGGCCCGCACCCGTCTGGCCGGTGGGTCGGCCGGTCCGATCGAGCTGGTCGCCCGCGCCCATCCCGACCGTATCCTGCACCTCTATGTCGCCCCAGAAGACGACGCCCGCCGCGTCTGGCTGTTTGATGCCTCGGCCCAGAAGTCGATGGAGCTGCAGCTGTCGCAGGCGCAAAAGATGCAGGCCGTCGGCCAGCTGGCGGGCGGGGTGGCGCACGACTTCAACAATCTTTTGACGGCCATCCAGCTGCAGCTGTCGGGCCTGCTGGAACGACACCCGGTGGGCGATCCGTCCTATGACGGGCTGAACGAGATCCGCCAGACCGCCATCCGCGCAGCCGATCTGGTGCGCAAGCTCCTGGCCTTTTCGCGCAAATCGACGGTCCGGCGCGAGCGTCTGGACCTGGGCGAACTGGTGGGCGAGTTCGCGGTCCTGCTGCGGCGGCTGCTGCGCGAGGATGTGCGGCTGGAAACCGACCACGGCCGCGACCTGCCGGTGGTTCTGGCCGACAAGAGCCAGCTGGAAACCGCTGTCATGAACCTGGCGGTCAATGCGCGCGACGCCATGCGCGGGGTGGTCGAACCGGGCGCAGGCGTGGTCACCATCACCACCCGCCGCCTGACGTCTGATGCGGCGCGCAGCTTGGGCTGGCACGATGCGCCCGACGTCGATGTGGCGATGATCGAGGTGTCAGACACCGGCCCCGGCGTGCCCCCCGAAATCCTCGACAAGATCTTCGAGCCCTTCTTCACGACCAAGGCGGTCAATGAGGGCACGGGCATGGGTCTGGCCACCGTCTATGGCATCGTCGAGCAGGCCGGTGGCCACATCAACGTCACCAATCTGGACGGCGCGGGCGCGGCCTTCCGCATCTTCCTGCCTGCCGCTGCGGCCGCAGAACTCGAGGCGATCGCCCCGGTCGAGGTCAAGGTCAAGGCGCCGCGCGACCTGTCAGGGGCGGGCCGCATCCTGTTCGTCGAGGACGAGGCCGCCGTGCGCGGCATCGCCGCCCGCCTGCTGCGCCAGCGCGGCTATGAGGTGATCGAGGCCGCCGACGGCGAGGAGGCCCTGATCCTGGCCGAGGAACACGCGGGCCAGATCGACATGATGATCTCCGACGTCATCATGCCCGGGCTGGACGGCCCCAATCTGCTCAAGAAGGCCCGTCCGTACCTGGGCGACATCCCGGTGATGTTCATCTCGGGCTATGCCGAGAGCGACTTCTCGGACCTGCTCCAGGACGAGGCGGGCGTCTCCTTCCTGCCCAAGCCGCTGGACATCAAGACCCTGGCCGAGCGCGTCAAACAGCACCTCCACGCCGAATAGGTCAGGGGCCGCCTCTTGTGGGATGCTTCGGGATGGTGCCGTATGCGGGCAACCCTTCGAGAGGATGTTCCCATGATCGACCGTCGCCGCCTTCTGCTGACCGCCGCCGCCGGAGCAGGCCTTGCCGCTTCGGGTCAGGTCCTCGCCCAGGAAGCGCCCGCCACCACCCCGGTCGCGCAGCTCAATGACTGGATGGACCGCGTGTTCAAGGAACTGGTCATGACCTCGCCCGAGATCCTGACCTCGCTGGGCTTTGACAAGGGGCCGATGGCCGCCGCCAAGGGTCAACTGGACGACCGCTCGCAGGCCAAGATCGATGCCGATGAGGTCAAGTTCAATAGCTTTGCCGACGAGCTGATGGCCATCGACCGGTCGGCCCTCAGCGGACGCGACGCGGTCAACTATGACACCGTCAAATTCTTCGGCGAGACGGTCCAGATCAGCCAGGGATTTGACTACGGCACCGGCAACTCACCCTATACGATCAGCCAGCTGAGCGGCTCGTACAGCAATATCCCCGACTTCCTCGACAGCCAGCATTCCATCGAAACGGCCGAGGACGCCGAGGCCTATCTGTCGCGCCTGTCGGCCTTCCCGACGGCGCTGGATCAGGAAACCGAGCGAATGCTGGCGGACTTTGCCGCCGGAGCCATCCCGCCCGACTTCGTCATCGACAAGACCCTGCTGCAGCTGGCCAATCTGCACGATACCCCGGCGAGCCAGTCGATCATGACCACCTCGGTCCAGCGACGCGCGATCGAGAAGGAAATCCCCGGCGACTGGGCCGCGCGCGCCGAGCGCATTGTTCAGGGCGAGATCTATCCGGCGCTGGTCCGTCAGGCCGAGGCGATGAAGGCGCGCCGGGCCGAGGCGGTCCACGATGCGGGCGTCTGGCGCCTGCCGGACGGCGAGGCCTGGTACACCTATGGCCTGCGCAATTCGACTACCACCACCATGACCGGCGAAGAAGTCCACCAGATGGGCCTGGAACAGGTGGCCGAGCTGACGGCGCGCGCTGACGGCCTGCTGCGGGCCGAGGGCATGACCCAGGGCACGGTCGGCGAACGCATCGCCGCCATGGGCAAGGATCAGCGTTTCATCTATCCCAACACCGATGAGGGCAAGGCCGCGCTGCTGGCCGACCTGAACCGGCAGATGCAGGATATGCAGGAGCGCCTGCCCGAGTTTTTCGGTCGCATCCCCAAGAGCCCGGTCGAGGTCCGCCGCGTGCCGGTCTTTACCGAGGCGGGCGCACCCGGCGGTTATTATCAGGGACCGGCGCTGGATGGCTCACGCCCCGGGGCCTATTACATCAATCTGCGCGACACGGCGGAATGGCCCAAATGGACCCTGCCGACCCTGACCTATCACGAGGCGTCGCCCGGCCATCACCACCAGATCGCCCTGCAGCAGGAAAACGACGAGGCCCCGCTCCTGCTCAAGATCCTCGGCTTCTCGGCCTATTCCGAAGGTTGGGGCCTGTATGCCGAACAACTGGCCGACGAAATGGGCGTCTATGCCGACGACCCCTGGGGCCAGATCGGCTATCTGCAGTCGCTGATGTTCCGCGCCACCCGTCTGGTGGTCGACTCCGGCCTGCACCACAAGCGCTGGAGCCGCGAACAGGCGATCCGCTACATGGTCGACACCCTGGGCGATCAGGAAAGCGCCGTGACCACCGAGGTCGAGCGCTATGCCGTCTGGCCGGGCCAGGCCTCGTCCTACAAGATCGGCCACACCGAATGGGTGCGGATGCGCGCGTCGGCCAAGGCTGCGCTGGGCGACCGCTTCGACATCCGGGGCTTCCACGACACGGGTCTGGCGGTTGGCGGCGTGCCGCTGACGGTGCTGGACCGGGTGATCACCGACTGGGTCGCCAGCCAGCAGGCCTGACCGGAATCAGCGGTGCCAGATCAGGGATGCCGGGGCCGGTGCGGGCGATGGGGCCGCTGCGGACGGTCCCGGTAATCCCGGTCGTCGTAACAGACCTGGTACGGATAGCCCCAGGCGTCGATGCGCGTGTAGCAGTCCGAGTCCAGGATCAGCGCCAGCGCCACCAGATCGGCGCCGATCGACACCCCCTGCCAGAACAGGGGGTCGGACAGCGGGTCATCGGTCGCGCAGGCCGATACCAGCAGTCCGGTGGCGGCCAAGGCTGCGACGCCTCTGCAGCGGGTGAAACGGTTGCGGGTCATGGTCATAGTCAAGCCTCCCATGACCGAAGACTAGTCCGCGACCGGACACAGCGGCTGTGACGGAATCTGATACCGACGCTATGTCGCCGGGCGTGTATCCCAGGTGACCGGCCACAAATCGGCGGTCACGCCCATACAGGCCTCCATCCGCCGCTCATGCTCCAGCACGAACGCCCGCCCGGTCCAGATCCACTGGTGGACCGTGCCGCAGTCGCCCAGCCCCCGCCCCTTGCCAAAGGCCTCCAGCCGCCGCGTGGCCGGGTCGTATTCCGGGTTGATCGGCGTCTCCATCGCCTCGCCCGTGGTCGGCAGGCTGACGATGCGCGGCGATGCCCCGGCATTGTCCGTCAGCACATAGAGATAACCGGTGTTATAGGCGCCCATGAAGCAGGGCACGCCCCACAGCACCGTATCGGCGGCCAGTCGGTATTGCTGGATGTCATACTGAAAATCAGGATTGAAGTCGGTGTCAGTCCGGCAGGTGCGGACCGGGTCCAGGTCCTCGACCGCGTCGGGCAGTTGGGTGGCGGTCAGTCCCGTCTGGGCCACCGCCGGCGCGGCCGCGACCACCGGCAAGGTCGGCGCGGCGGGCACGGTCGAGGCCGGGGCATCCCCCTTGCGGATCAGGGCGGTGACGGTGCCCAGCCGCCCCTGCCGCTCGTCAATCCACAGAAGCGCTGCGGACACGCCCGACACCGAAAACTCCAGGGTATCGTCGCCGGTGCCGATGGCAGCTGTCCGGGCTCCTGCCAGGGCCGCGATCAGGGCGCGCGCCCGCTCGGCAGCGACGCGGGCGACGTTGTCCCTCACATCCAGTCCATAGGCGCGCCCGTCGAGGGTCAGCGTGCGCTGGAGGATTTCGGCATCCATCCCCATTCCCAGCTCGACCACCGGCACCGCCTCCGGTCCGGCCGGCATGACGATGCGCAGCCAGCCGGTGCCGCTCTCGACCCCGCCAAAGGCGGTACAGGTCCCGTCGTTTCCGCAGACCACGGTCCAGTCGCTGAAGGTGCGGCTCTCCGGCACGGCAGTCGCGGGATCAGAGGAGGTGGCGGGACTGTCCGGGGCCGTCGCACCCCCGGCGGTCTGACCCGCTTCGCTCTGGCACGCCGCCAGACCGGAGGTGAGGCCGAGGGTCAGCAGCACGAGCGGGATACGGCGCATGGGGGATCCTCCGGTCTGTTTCAGGCCCAGCCTCGACCACCCCGCCCGCCCGCGCAAGGCCGGGGGTTTGCGCCCCGCCGCGTGACGGCTATACCGCCCCCACAATTTCCTTCCCGCAAGAACAGAGAGCGCACATGGCGAAGATCAAGGTCGACAACCCCATCGTGGACATCGACGGCGACGAGATGACCCGGATCATCTGGCAGATGATCAAGGACAAGCTGGTCTTCCCCTTCCTCGACCTCGAGCTCGACTATTACGACCTGGGTATGGAGCACCGCGACGCCACCGACGACAAGGTGACGATCGACGCGGCCCACGCCATCCAGAAGCACGGCGTCGGCGTCAAATGCGCCACCATCACCCCGGACGAGGCCCGGGTTGAGGAATTCGGCCTGAAGAAGATGTGGAAATCGCCCAACGGCACCATCCGCAACATCCTGGGCGGTGTGGTCTTCCGCGAGCCGATCATCTGCTCGAACGTGCCGCGTCTGGTGCCCGGCTGGACCCAGCCGATCGTCGTCGGCCGTCATGCCTTTGGCGACCAGTACAAGGCCACCGACTTCCTGATGCCCGGCCCCGGCACCCTGACGATCAAGTTCGTCGGCGACGACGGCAAGGTCATCGAGCACGAGGTGTTCAAGGCCCCGTCGTCGGGCGTGGCCATGGGCATGTACAATCTGGATGACTCGATCACCGACTTCGCCCGCGCCAGCTTCTCGTTCGGCCTGCAGCGCAACTATCCGGTCTATCTGTCGACCAAGAACACCATCCTCAAGGCTTATGACGGGCGCTTCAAGGACATCTTCCAGAAGGTGTTCGACGAGGAATTCGCCACCGAGTTCAAGGCCAAGGGCCTGACCTATGAGCACCGCCTGATCGACGACATGGTCGCCGCGGCCATCAAATGGTCGGGCGGCTTCGTCTGGGCGTGCAAGAACTACGACGGTGACGTCCAGTCCGACATCGTCGCCCAGGGCTTCGGCTCGCTGGGCCTGATGACCTCGGTGCTGATGACGCCGGACGGCAAGGTGCTGGAATCCGAGGCCGCCCACGGCACGGTGACCCGCCACTATCGCCAGCACCAGAAGGGCGAGGCCACCTCGACCAACTCCATCGCCTCCATCTACGCCTGGACGCGCGGCTTCGCCCACCGCGGCAAGCTGGACGGCAACCAGGCCCTGATCGACTTTGCCGACACCCTGGAGCGCGTGGTCGTGGAAACCGTGGAGAGCGGCCACATGACCAAGGACCTGGCCCTGCTGGTCGGCGACCACCAGAGCTGGCTGACCACCGAAGGCTTCCTCGACAAGGTCGCCGAGAACCTGAACAAGGCGATGGCGTAGGCAGTAGGCGGATACCCTTCTCCCCTTGTGGGAGAAGGTGCCCCCTGAGAAGGGGGCGGATGAGGGGTCAAGCCGCCGGCAGACGGTCCGGCCCCACTTCATCTCCGGCACGACCCCTCATCCGAGCCGCTCACGCGGCCCACCTTCTCCCGCAAGGGGATAAGGACGCAGGTAATCTGAGCCCCGCCCGACTCGCGTCGGCGGGGCTTTTGTTTGTGACCGGGCCGGGTTCGTGCATTCTGGCGGCCTACAGACCCGGAGGCAGTCTTGAAGATCATCGGCAATCTGATCCTGGCGGCGGTGGTGCTGCTGGTCATCAGCTTCTTTGCGGCCCCCGGCGTGGCCTTCTTTGCCCTGCGCGGTGCGGCCGACAGCGGCGACGTGGCCGAGTTGGACCGGCTGGTTGACTATGGCGCCATGCGCAAGGCGCTGGGCCCGCAGCTGAACGGGCGGGTCGAGACCCTGACGCCCCCGCCCTCCATCCTCGAGGATCCCATCGGCGCCGTGCAGCGTCAGTTCCAGCGCGGGCCGGTGGCCGAGGGGCCGAGGGCCGACGCCTATCTGACGCCTGCGGCTCTGGGCGCCCTGACCCGGGGCGAGGGACGGTCCGCCGCCCTGCGCTCCGAGGCCGAAAGTGCCGAGGCTGAACCGCCCTCCGGCGGGCCGCTGCCCCGGCCGGTCTATTGGGGCATGGACCGGGCCCGCATGGCGGTCACCGGCGACAGCGGCGACGAGACGGTCTTCACCTTCGCCCGCACCGGCTTCTTCAGTTGGCATCTGGTGCACGTCAGCCTGCCGGAGGAGCGTCTCCCGATGGTGGGCCAGAGCGGTCGCAAGGGCGGCTGATCACGATGGCCGAACGCCGCGACTCACGGCAACCCTGATCCCCGGGGAGCGTTACGGTAGCGGGAGTGCCCGGTTCAGACCGGGTCAGGGAGAGTTGAGGGGATTATGCGTAAACTGATTATCGGGGTCGCCGGTCTGGCGATCGTGCTGCTGCTCGGGGCCTGGGCCCTGTCACCCATCTTTGCCATGCAGGCCCTGACCCGTGCCGCCGAACAGGGCGATGAGGCCGGGCTGGAGCGGCTGGTCGACTTTCCCGCCGTCCGCCAAAGCCTGAAGGACGAACTGAACGCCCGCATGATGGCCGAGATGCGCAACGGCGAGTCCGACATTGACCCCGCCTGGGCCGGCGTCGGCATGCTGCTGGGCCCGGCCATCGTCTCCGGCGCCATCGATGCCGTCATCACCCCCCAGGGCGTGGCCACCATGGTCCGCACCGCCGAGGCGCCCGAGCCCCAGGACGTGCTCAACCGTCCGAAGCCCACCCCCGGCGAGACCGAGGACGACGTCCGCAAATCCTGGACCTACCGCGGCGCCAACCGCGTCGAGGTGCGCCTGACCACGACCGACCGCCCCGACCAGCCGCTGATCCTCAACATGGACCGCAACGGCCTGTTCGGCTGGCGCCTCGTCGAAATCGACCTGCCGGACGCCGAGACCTGACAGCGCCCGCCGCCGCGATGGCGCGGGTCAGGGACCGTTGATCGCCGTCCCCGCCATTGGTAGCGTCAGCGCATCGAAAGCACGGGGACGAACGACCGATGGTTGAGGCTCTGATCTTCGCCGGTAGTCTGGCTTTGCTCCCCCTGCCGGATGAGTGTGCGCCGCGCGTGGAAGACGCTGTCGCGATCTGGTGGTTTCAACCGCTTGAACGCGCCCCGGGCGCGACGGTGAGTCTGGAAGCCTACTGGACGGACAGGCCCCATTCCTTTGAGCGGGCGCCCCGCCATTGCGTCACCGACATCGCCTTTTCGCCTGAGGGCATCCTGCAGTTCGACGCTGAGGCCCTCACTGTCAGGGTCGCTGACGACGCTCCGGCCTCCGCCCTGGTGACCCTTACGGGGCGCCTTGGAGATCAGCCGCTGGAAGCGCAGATCAGGGTTGTGAGACCGGAGCAAGCCCCGCTCCGGGGCAATTGGCGACAGACCGGCGCAACCTGCGCGGATGGTGTGATGCCGGCGCCCATTCAGGAGCTGGTCTTTGATGCGACGGGGGGATTTTCCGTCACCTGGACCCCGTTTGAGGTCTACAAGGACTATTGGGGCACCTACCGGTTCGATGCCGCCGACAAGGCCTTCAGCGCCGAGGTCGAGGGCGACAATCAGCGGCCCGCCAACCTCGATCTTTCGGGCACGGCATCCGTCTCGGGGAATGAGTTGACTCTGGAAGACCTGTGGCTCGGCGATCCCTCGCAAATGGCCGCAGCAGCCAGCCGCTGCACGTACCGGTTCGTCCGCGCCGACGCGCCGGGCTCAACCCAGACTCCCCCGACCGAGAAACTCGGAACGGACGACGTTACCGTCAACGAAGTCTCCGCCGATCCCGCATTTGCCTCAGGGGTCATAGCAACCGCCGTTGGGCTCTCTGGCACAGTTGCGGGCGAACAGCGGTTCTACATCATCCCGTTCATGGCCATCGGTCAGGCCAAGCCCGATGCAGGCGATAGGTGCAAAATCAGTTGGCAGTGGCACTCCGGGTTCCAGTGGTCGCTTGGCGGCGGTGGATCAGTCCGCGAAGGACGCGTGGTGACTGAATTTCACTGCGAACCGGGATCACAGTAGCCCCGGAGCAAGTGTCCGCATTCCACCCTCACGCGACAGTCAACTCCCGACCCATAGCGGACATTTGCGTCGCTACATCCGAGCGGCGACTTCTGGCTCATTGTGCCGGTCCCGAACGTCCGCTCTCATCGCGACGCACCGGCTCGGCCGATTGGACCGGACCCGACTCCCAGCTGACTTTTGACCTGTCTGGCCGCCGCTTCGCGGCGGCCAGTGACTTGTAGATGACGTCATAGCCGTGAGGGATTAGCGTCGGGGGGCCGTAGTATCGCTTGTCTCTGGAGGTTCCCATGGTTCGTACCCTTTCGCTCGTTGCTGCTGCGGCGGTGGTGATCAGCGTCTCGCCCGTCGCTGCGCATGCTCGGCTGGTGTCGGCTACGCCCGCGAGCGGGGCGGTTGTGTCGGCGCCCCGCACGATCAGCCTGACGTTCAGCGAGCGGTTCGCCGCGCCGTTCTCCAACGTCGAGGTCGAGGACGGGCGGGGGCGCGCCATCGCCTTGACCAAAACGGTGTCGGAGGACGGCAAGACGTTGGGCGGGTCGTTCGCAGCGCCGCTGTCGGCCGGGACCTATCGCGTGACCTGGGCCATCGCGGCGGCCGACGGTCACCGCATGACGGGAAACTACAGCTTCACCGTCCGCTGACGTGCCGATCGACCTGACCGTCGTCGTCCTTCGGTGGCTCCAGTTCGCTGCCGCAGTTGTGGCGCTGGGGCTGCCACTGTTCGAGATCTATGCGCCGGGACAGGTCCCTTCAGGTTCGGCGCGTCGGGTCGCCATCACCGCCGGGCTTTTGCTGGCGGTCGGGGCGGTTGGTGGCCTTGTGGCTCAGACGGCCATGATGGCGGGCGGCTGGGCCGCTGCCTTCGACCCTGCCTCGATCGGCTACGTCATCCAGTCCACCGCTCTTGGCATGGCACATATCGCCCGCGCCGCACTGG
>Ga0207882_1000030_pt1 | contig 121267 bp, 120 predicted proteins | sample MalvirmetaMSP103_FD_184228 | JGI IMG/M metagenome (GOLD analysis project Ga0207882, IMG submission 184228) | Marine viral communities from the Deep Pacific Ocean - MSP-103 (SPAdes) | ecosystem: Environmental > Aquatic > Marine > Oceanic | place: Pacific Ocean | collected 2011-05-15 | reverse complement strand
ACGACGCCCGCGCCGTCATCGACATGGTCGAAGCCCGAGGGGGCCGCGCCCACATCCCGACCCAGCGCGACCGCAAGGTCCAACGCTCCATCGACCCCGCAATCTACCGACAACGCAATGTCGTCGAACGATACTTTTGCAAGCTCAAACACTTCCGCCGCATCGCCACCCGCTTCGACAAGCTGGCCCGCAACTTCCTCGCCGCCGTGATGCTCGCATCAACCCGACTGTGGCTCAGAGCTTATGAGTCCAGAACCTAGGCCCAAACCGGGGTCAGATCGGCCGCGGTCGAGATGCGCGGCTCGCGCGTACCGGTGGGAATGACGTCATGGAACATGTGCGACGGGATCAGCGTCAGCCACCCTGCGCGTGGCTTCAGCCAGGCTCGATTCCAGCATGGCTCGAAATCGGGAAGGATCTGGTCGCACCCGCCGAGTTCCAGCGCACCGGCCCGGGTATTGTCGTCCCGCACGCTGTCGGGGACCTGGACATGGTAGATCGCGGTGAGATAGCCGGCCTGGTGCATATGCTGGCGGTTGCTGGCGTCAGCGGTGAGAACCGTGGAGATGCTCACCAGCCTCGCCATGGTCGGACGCCGCGCGCCTTCCAGTCCGAACCATTCCGGTTGCAACGCCGCGCGTTCTAGCTCGGCCCGAATGAACACTCCCAGCGCCCGCCACGCCGGCTGGCTGGTCGCGCGCGGCGTCGTATTCAGCTGGAAATCGGCGCTATCGGGAGTCGTCGGCGGATCGGCGATGACCTCGGCCGCAAGGCGACGGTTGAACGAGTCGATACCCCCGAACTCCGCCGGTGGCTCAAAGGGGATGCGCCGGGGCTGCCGCTCCGGATTCATGATCGCCAGGGCGGCGTCGCGCTGTCCGACGGCGCTCAGTGCCGCCGCGCGCCAGGCGAGGCCGACCGCGGTATCACTATAGGCGAGCGGTAGGTCTTCCAGATCGTCAAGCCAGAGGTCGCGTTGACGCTCGGTCCGCAGGGCAAACAGCCTCTGCATTGCCGCAATATCGAAGCCCGGAAGGTCGAGCGCCAGGCGATACGCGACGAGCGCGGCGTCAAGCCGGTTCTGAGCCGCCAGCAGATTGCCCCAGACCCGCGCAATGTTCGCCCGTGGCAGCCGCTCCAGGCCGATGCGGCATACCAACATCGCGGCCTCGACATCGCCCGTGTGAGCCCGAACCCGGGCGAGCTCGGCCCATGCCTCGAACCCATCCGGGTCAGCGGTCAGGCTCGCCTCCAGCGCGGCAAGCGCCTTGCGTGGCCGGCGCAGACGTTCGTGGAGCACGCCGATGCTGGCAAGCAGCCGCGGAGAACCCGGTTGCCGCGCGAGCGCGGCCTCTGCCAGCTCGAGCTGAACGGAATAGGGAATGCGGCCTTTAGGACTGTCCTGCCAATCGATCATGCGTCCACGTCCCGTGCGCAATCAGGGATAACGGCGGTCAGGTGCAACAAAACAGGCGACGACACCGTACGTCCCGAAATTGCCGCGCCCGCCGGTAATGACCACCGGCCCGCATTGCAGCCAGGCATGCGCGAGCAGCTCGCCTTCCCATTCGGGCACAAATGTTGAGGCTCCAAAATAGGCGGCATAGGGAACCCGCAGCAGGCGGCAAAGGCTTACGCCTGCGATGGCCTGGGGCAGACAGTCCGATCTGAGCGGCATGCATCGGGCGGCAAAGCCGATCGCGCGTGCGATCAATACCGCCTTGCCCAACTCCTTCGGCGAGCCGACCGGCGCCAGGGCTGCCGGGCCCAGATTTCGACCAAGCAGCGGGGTGATCCGTCGGAAAGGGGCGACCGCGACGATGATCGACGCCGTTCCGATCAGAAACCAGGCGATGGGGATCAAGGCGATCAGGGATGTCGGCAGTTGCGAGGCCGACCGGCACTTTCTCAGCAGCATCGTTTCCATCGTCACCGCCAGACCGGAGTCACTCTTCGCCTGCGACTAGCAGGGTCCCGCCGACTGCGATAGGGGCCAGCCCACGGCGAGCCCCATGCGGCGCACATGGTTTGAAAGCGACAGATCGGCCCCGTCGATACGACGGATCTCCGTTGGCGGGGCCGGCATGGGTACCGTTCCGAGCAACTGGTAGTTCCGGTCGAGAAAGCAGACCTCTCCCATCAACCGGTCGCGGACATCGCGTTCGGCAAAGGCCGAGCCACCGACGACAATCTGTTCGGCACCGACCGACAGGCCGCGGGTCATCAGGTCCGTGACCTTCACCCGCAGACCGTTGGACCCCACCACCTCTCCGGCGAACGACCCGCAGGAAAGCAGCGTCCCGTCCTCGAGCACTGCCAGACCGTGGCACCCTGAACCCGCCAGCGGGCGCTTCTCGATCAGGCGCCAGCCGGCGTCGAGGATAGCCACCTCGCTGCACAGTCCCGTGTGCCCCGCGCCATTGTGGAGAAGCACCAGACGGTGCTCCCCGCTGGCGATGAGGGAGTTGATGTGGGCGTACCCGTTCGCCCAGTCCCGCGCGTCGGCCAGCGGGATCGGCCGATAATCATGCGCAGCCCCGTGTCGATCAATCGCAACGATATGCTGACGGTAGGTGTTCGCAACGAAAAGGATGTCTCCGATCAGGTCGATCTGGTGACACCCGTTGTCGAGGCCCTCCACAAAGACCTCCGCTGCCACGATCTCCGTGCCCTCCCGGCGCAGCCGAACAATGCGGCCGAGGCGGCTGGACGCGCTCGGCCGGTCACAGGCCTCAAAGGCGAAGACGGTGTTCCCCTCCACAGTAAGCCCGAAAAACTGTCCCTGGGCGATCAAACGATGGCCGTCGCGCCCAACGGCGAACAGCCCGCGACGGGTCGAGACCAGATGATCGCATCCTCCCAGGTCGCGGCAGGCGAGACGAACCCGGCGTTCACCGTACGCCCGGCGCGCAAGCGCTTCTCTCAGGATACGGCGGCTCGCCAGTTGGCGGGTTTGCTCGACCATAGCTAGCGATCCGCGTCGCAGGACCGTGGTGCGGGCGTTGGCGTTTGCGTTGGCGCTGCATGTTCACTCGCGCTTGGGTCTCTCGTCCGCGAGAATATCCGCGCGATCAACTGCGGCGACGCCAGCCGCACACCGGTTGGGTCAAAACGCGGTCCCTTCGCCGGGGCGAACCCGTGCGTCACGACGGCCGTCAGCGGCAATCCTTCCAGCGCATCTTCAACCCGGTACAGGGCGTGCTCGACGACGAGAAGGCCTCCGGGGGTCAGCTGGGAAGCGAGAAACCGCACCGACGCAGCGAAGCGTTCAAATGGGTAAAAGCGGCTGATGTCAAGCATGTGTCGTCCCTCTACCTCATGCGGACGACGCGTGAACACGGCCATGCAAAAGATCGCGTCGAAGGGTCCATGGGCCTCGACGACCTCGTCCTTCGATGGAATGAAGAAGGTTTCGCCCTCCATGCCCAGTTCGCGACACGCCCGCAGCAGGCTAGCATTGATCTCGGCACCGACGATCACCGCGTCCGGGAAGTATCGGCGCAAGCTCTGGACCTCTTCGCCCGACGAGCATCCGAATGAGAGAATTCGCAGAGGTGCGCGGTAGCCCAGCAGCTTTTGCGCCGCGGAGAAGAGGGTTGGGTACCTTTCGGGAAATGTGAGGCTGTTGTCTTGATGCATACGCGAGGGAAACGACAACCGCGTCACCAGTTCAGACCACGCGCGGGGTTCCCGGAACAGGCGGACCACATCTCCGGCTCGCGCCAACCCAGCGGCTGCAGGCACGCTGTGGCGTTCCGCCACCCGTCCCACCCAGGCTTTGACTTCTGAAATCATTCGGACACGTCTTCGAAATCTCCAGCCAAGGTCAACTCAATTGTCTCTCCGGGCAGGCGTAGGGGCTTTTTGCGCGATGTCCATCCGGGCCACGCCAGTCGCTTTCGCCAACTTCGGGGTGGCGTGGGCCGCTCGCCAGGTTCATTGACCGTTTCCGCCGCGCTGGAAAGCTCGCTTCAGCGCGACGGGATGGTGGAACGGGACAATTGATCATTGCAAGGCCGGCACGACTTCTGGACAGTCCGCTCTGTCGCTTGACGGCTCCGCCACATCGGTCATACCCCGCCCATGGACACCGCCTCTTGAGCACTCCCTGTCTTGGTCCGATGGGCGCGACAATCCCGGACGTTGTTGACGCCCGGGCGGAATTCACCCGCTCGCGCACCTTGGTGTGTCCAGATCTTCTGGAGCCCGGACTCCTCCGGGCGATCATTGGCGCCTGCAACCGCGCCGCCTTCGCCCCCGACCATGTCGAGCATCTGGGCCATCGCGAGGTGGAACGTCCGCCTGTGGCCGGAACTGCCCTGCTGCTGGCCTTGCGACGCCCGCCGGTCTTTCGCTGGCTTGAGGCGTTGAGCGACTGCGGACCCATCACAGGCGTCGAGGGCAGGATCGTCCGGACCCATGTCCGCGCCGGCGACGAACTGGCCTGGCATGACGACCTGAACGGTGCGGTGAAGCGCCGACTGGGCATCACGATTGGATTGGGCGAAGCGCCGTATAGGGGCGGATTGTTCGAAATGCGCAGTCGCCCCGACGGAGAAACCTTGATCCGGTTCAAACACGACCGCCCGGGCACAGCCCTGATCTTCGAAGTGTCGCAGCGCTGCGAACATCGCGTCCATCCCCTGTCGTCGGGCGGTCCGAGGCGCGTATTCACCGGCTGGTTCGTGGGATGAAGAACGGTATCTACGCTCTCGCGGCGCTCGACGGGGCACCGCTTCAAACGCTGGACAAGGCGGTCCTGTTCAACGACCGAGCCGGCGCAGACTCTGGCTCGGGGTTTTGTGTTCGCGCAGAGGACGCGCGGCCTGACGCGATTGATCAGCACCGATCCAACGGGCGGGTCGACGTCTTCCTCGGCCATCTGGACGAGCCCACCCGACTTGAGCAGGCCCTGGGTCTTCCCGAGAAGTCTCGTGCGGCGGCAATCGCCGCCGCGGGTCACGAGCGATGGGGCGTCGAGGCTGCGACCCGCCTGGCCGGGGAATGGACGCTCGTACGCTGGGATGAACGCGCGCGCACCCTGACCCTGTTGATGTCCGAGTGCGCGCGCGACACCTGCTATTTTGCGGCCTCCGGGGGGCGTGTCGCTGTTTCGGCGGAACTGGTTCGTCTGACACGCCTGCCCTGGGTGGACGGGACCTTCGACCGGGATGCCGTGATCCGGACCATGGGCCGACATTCTTTGCGAGAGACCCTCGGCGACCGCTCGATCATCAAGGGGGCGCGGCAACTTCAGCCCGGTACGAGCGTCACGCTTCGCTGCGACGGGATGACCCGCGCGATCGCGACGCCTCATCCTGCACCGGCGTTGATCGATATCAGTTTCGAGGAGGCGATGCGGGAAGTCGAGACTCTGCTACGCCGGATCGTGCGGAGTCGGCTGGCGGGCCCAGTGCAGGCGGCGTTCCTGCTCAGCGGGGGGCTGGATTCCAGCCTGCTAGCCTGGCTCGGAGTCGAGGAGCGGCTCCCTCACCAGACCTTGCATTTCCTGTCATCGGCTGCCCCGGCTGGAAGCGGCATCAAGGACGAGACTGGCTGGGCGCAGCTCGTGGCAGACCATCTGGGGGCCTCCCTGACCCACGTGTGCCCTGCCCCCGACGCAGAGGTCTATGCGCCATCCGCGCAAGTGCTGGCGGAATGGGAGGCCCCCGTGCCCTCGCCCCGACACTACCTCTACCGGGCGTTTGAGGATGCCGCCGCAGCGTGTGGCTCTACCGTTCTGGTGGATGGGCTTTACGGCGAGCTATCGGTCACCAGTCATGGTTTCTTCCTCGAGCAGAACCCGTCTTGGCCTCACAGGCTAGTGCGATCTGTGCGAGGCGGCCTGGGAGCGGCTTTGCACGGGCCCGAAGCGCAAATCGCCAAAAACTTCCATGTGCAACTGTCCCGGTCGGCCCTAGCCGACATGGCCAAGATCACGACCGGAGGGGATCAGGCGCGTCAGCTCCTTCTGCCGGATGAGCCGTTTGGCTTCGAGCCCGGCTGGGAGAAGAGTGCGCTCCAGCCCACATCAACGGGGCACAGGGGGGTTCGGCTGGTCTACCCGCTCCGCGATCGGCGGCTGCTCCGCCTGGTCGGCACATTTCCAGCCGCATTCGCGCGCCACGATGGAGCGCCGCGATCCATGGCGCGCGCCCTGCTGAAGGGACGCCTTCCCGACACCATCGCGTTTCGAGAGTGCAAGATGCCGTTCTCGCCGACCTGGCCGATCATGATGCAGGACCAAGCCCCCGCCGCACGCGCGCTAATAGCGGCGCAGCGTGAAGCGGGGGCGGGAGAATGGCTGGACCTTGAGTGGCTGGACCGAAGCCTGGCCCAGGTGGCAAGCCAAACGACCGTCAGCCCTGGCCTGTCCTACAGGGTCCAGGCCACTGCGCTTGCTGCAGAATTCTTCCGCTGGTGGAGCGAAAGGGCAGCCGGGGAACCGTGATCAGGACAGCGTGCAGTCTACAAAGCGTCCGCCGTCACCGCCGCGCCCGGGGAAACCTTTGGTTTCTTCGACGGCCAGTTCGGAAACTTCGGGCTCAACCCACTCGCGGCGGGCCTCACCAGCGGTTTTTTTTATCTCAGTCATGGTTGTTCTCCCAGTCCAGGTTGTCAGGCGGCTTCTTCAACAAGCTCAAGCGACTGCATTCGATCCATTAATGAGGAAACTGATTGCTCGCTGGTCTTGAGGTCCACGTCGAAAATGCGGGTCATCGCTCCGGCCAGGGTGCCTTGATCACTCGGTTCTTCAAGCAGGTGCCAAGCCTCGGCAGCCGTGGCGTTCAACGCTATGTAGCGTCCGCTCTCGACGTTGATCATCACGAAGTGGTCTTCGACCTGGGTCCCTACCCAGTCGTCGCGACGCTTCCAACGCTTCATGTCGCCCTCACTCCGACCTCTAGGCAATGTCCGAAGTAATCACATAGCCAAAGCTCTTATCCTGTCAATCGAAGACTCTTCGCGATACGGGCCAAGGGATTGATAGCCGCTGCCTCAATTCCCAAGAGCCCGAGTATCCGGGGTCGGTGACGATGGCGAAGCAGAGCCGTCAGGGCAACCAGGCCGACTGCGTTACGCGCGCCGCCATCAGGCTCGATCAACTGCCCCATGGCCACTGGACATTCGCGTAATTGTTGTCCGACCGGCGTCGGCAGGAAAACGCGAGGGTCGTCCGGTCCGCTCGCCCTGCTGAAAACGCCGCCAGGCAGGCCGCTCGCCAGGACGCGGTCACCTTCAAGCCGCAGCCGGACTGAATCATCGGCGATGGCGTAAGCTCCGCTGCGGAGCGCCTTGACTAGGCGCGACGACTTTCCACTACCGGAATCACCTAGAATCAGCCATCCTGGGCCATCGACTGAACCAGAGGCCGCTGCGGCGTGGAGCACGGTATCGCCGCGCGCCCAGAGCAGGACAGGAAGGGCGGTCGCGACCAGCATTGCTGCGATTAGCGTCTCGTCCGCGCCCCTTTCCGGAGAGATCGTGATTCGTCGTCGGTCAGTGATCGTGTAGCGCGCCAAGTTTGGCATGGTGAAATCGAATCGATCCACGTCCCTGACACGGTATGGACCCCACGCGACAGTTTCAGGCCACGGCGGCGGCGTCCCGTAGTCCACTTCGACATCTACCGGCGCATCAGTCGTCGCGGCCATGGCACCGGGGATGGGCACCACGGTCCGGATGTTCAGGCCGTATCCGACGCACCGCATCGCCGAGCCCTTCAGCCGCGCTGAATGTCGAAGGCCAGGCAAATCCGGCGACCCTCGCTGCCGTGGGCAAAGGTGCGGTGGTAGGTATGTGAAGGAAACAGAAGCAGCATACCGGGTTTTGGTCGGATCAGGGTCTCTCCGAACTGGCGCGAGGCCTCCTGCCCGACGAGGTGTTCGGGCAGGCCGAAGGCGATGCAGCCCTCCCGGCCATAACCGGATCTCACAGCAGCGGGGACGTCAACGTAATAGACGCCACTCATCCACCCTCCTTGGTGCACATGCCATTCTTCATAGCCTTCGGCGTCCGTCAGGACACACCAGTTATGAAGCATGCCCCTTTCGGGTCGCGCATTGGTCCAGGTTGAGGCCTGCTCCTCGAGGCGTGAGACTTGGTCAATCACTGCACGACGGATTTGCTCCTGCAGTGCGGGAATGGCGACGGACGAAGCGAAAGCAGGCTGATCGACCCGCCAGGTCTTGGTCGACGCCGTTCCGTACCGGTCAAAGCGAATATCGGGGTGACGCGTCAGTTCAGCACGAACGTCGGCATTTAGCGCCGCTAGGTCGGGCCAGCCAGGGGGCGCGGCAAGAAACTCCCGGTGGAGGAAGCGGTCCAGACCGACGGCTTCCCGCGCGTCGTCAATTCGACCTTGCGTCGCGAGCGCCAATACCCGTGCGACCAGGAGTCTCGAATGGCCGACTCCCGCCTCCAGGAGACGATCAGCCGTGTCCAGCGCGTCCTGCGTCGCGCCGGCTTGTAGATCAAGCGCCGCCAGACGCTTGTAAACATTGGTGTTCGAAGGGTCCGCCTCGAGAGCAGCGCGAAGCGTGGTCCTGGCTTCCTCTATCCGGCCCTGCCGGATCAGGGCCTTGCCGAGGGCGGCCTGTGCTTCGGCGCGCTGAAGCGGCTGCACAGTGAGAGCCACAGCCCGGCGGGCCATCTGCTCGGCAGCATGGTCGTCCTCCGGCGTTTCCTTCGAAATGTGGCATTCGGCAAGCATGATGCCCCACTCAGCCTGGGGGGCGTCCCGCATCAGCTGGCTGTAGAGGTCCAGTGCCTCGTCGAACTGGTCCTGGATGAACAGCAGCAGAGCCAGTTTGGCTCGTAATGGAATGGACCCGGGATTAACCGCAACGCCTTGGCGCAGCAGCGCGACCTCAAGCGACTTGGCCAAGGAAATAGGCGGTTCGATGTCGAGACTGAATTCACGCACGAGGAATGCATCACCGATGCTGAGGCCTCTGTCCACTGCCATGTCGCTCATCTCCCGGGCGGCGCTCACTGCCCGAGCCGGTGGGAAATGATCGAGCCGAAGCGGGCCATCACTCTCTCGGCCTTTTCTTCGACTGGCATCATGGACGGATCTGTCGCTGCGGGGGCCGTGAAGATGACAATGCGGGGCGCGGCATGAAGCAGCGTAGCCGAGCGCTCTCGCCCGAAGGGCAGAGCTTGCATCCATTGCGGACGAAACAGTTGGCGCGCCAGCATCTCGCACGCATGAGCCGGCCCCGAAGGGATGGGCGGGTCGCCAAGAACAACCATCGCCGCCAGCGGAACCAGACGGTCGGGGTCAACCGAAACCGCCCGCTGCAAAAGTTTGTCGTCCCCGGGCATGCCAGAGGGAGACACCATCCGGATGGCGTGACGTCCCGGTTGCAGCATCGGCTCGCCAGGTCGGGCCATGGTCATCATGGCCGTGAGATCATCCGAGACCAACCGTCCTCCACGCTCGACAAGTGCATGACACAATGTCGACTTACCCGCCCCGGAGGGGCCGACCACCATGATCGCCCGCCCCCCGATCTCGACCGAAGAGCCATGCAGCGGGACCAACCCCCGCCACGCCAGGATGATGGCGGCTACGGTGCCGTAAAAGGCGCTCGGCATCTCATGCCCATGCGGACACCACCAATCGACACGGCCCGCCCCGAAAGTGTCGAACACGGCGTCCCTGAATCGGAAACGCGCGCCATCGGCAAACACCACGCCGTTGTTGACGACCCGTCCGCCGGCCCTGTCGCAAAGATTCTCGACGCGCCTCACCTGCACATCAGCGGGCCCCGATTCCTTATCCGGCCGAAACTGGACAAGCGGATGATCGGACGACCACCGGAGGCCGAACGCCTGTGCGACGAACAGCTCCCGCGATGGATCCGAACGGTCGACGCGGCGAGCGCGCAGGGACCGGTCAGCCAACATGGAGCCGGGCGACATCAAGCGTGAGCAGCATACCCCGATGCCGCAAGGTCACATCCACGCGTTCTCCTGCCGCTGTCTCAATGGGCGATGGCAGGCGTCTGAAGGACACGCCCCAACTGGACCCGTCGTCGTGCGGCGACGGCGCGTTCTCGTAGATTTCATCGGGTCCGAACTGGATCGATATCCATTGCATCACTGCATCAATCCGTCCGCCCGTCGAGGTCAGGGAGACGGTCTCCGAGGCCGGCCCGAAGGGTGGCGACCGGTCGTAGTCCATGCTGAGCGCAGAGACGGGCTCGGAGCACATCTCCACCTTGTGCATCTGCCCTCGCCGGATCCATCGTTCCGGCTCCTGCAGCAAGTCGAACGCCGAAAGATCGAAACCCTCCACGTCACCGAGTGTGCGACGGTCACGCTCGCGATTGTCGCGCACCAGCGCGAGACGCACGCAGGCGCGCCCGGGGACGGAGCGTGCACCGGGCTTCAGCAGCCTCGCTCGCGCATCGCTGAGCGAGTGGGTTACGCCCTCGTCGAACAACTGGGGACCAAAGATTTCGTGAATCACCAGATCGGCGGGCTCCGCCAAATCACCGGGGATACTCAGATCTGTCGAAGACTTGGCCACAACGCGTATACGTTCCGACAAGCCGTTGCGGCGTATGATTTCTGTCGCTGCGGCAGCGATCATGGGCTTGGCCTCGCAGGTCACGACCCGGGCGCCGGCTCTCGCGGCAATCATGGCCAGCAGGCCCGCTCCGCATCCGATCTCGAGGACCGTCATACCCGGCCGAACAGCCGCCTCAATGGCCCGGGCGTATGCACGATTGCGATTGCCGTCCAGGAGCATCGTCCGGTGGAACGACTGAACCCCCTGCGCCAGCGCGCCCCGGACGGCCATGTCCACCGCAAGACTGTCAGGTGCCGCCGCGACAGCTCCCTCCCCGACCGCCAGCGCATCCTCCAACAGGCCCCTCTCGCGAAGCAAGCTGCAAAGCATCGCCATCTCTTCGGGGCGTCCCCGTACGGCCGGATATCGGTCGAGGATATCCCCGGTCTTTTCGCTCATGATCATGGTCATTGTCAGCTTATAGGGCACCTGTTCACGATCGCGCCAGCGCTCCTGCGAGCACAACAGGGTTGAGAACTCACACCTGCCCTTCCGACGACGAGAGCGAGCCAAGCTCCGCTTCCGGTACTGACAGTTAACTCCACCAAGTCGAGAAGTGCCCTTCCCTGCCGACAATCATGCGACTGCGGCCGCCCAGGCGTTCGCCGCCTCGACTCGAAGACGCCGAAGGCTTGGTCTGCTGATCAGGTGACGCTGGATGTTGAAGGTGATGTAAATCGCCGCGTGGGTGGTGAGGAATCTCCGGGCTGAGGCTTGGGATTTGAACCCCTGCTGTTGGCGTTCTCGTCGTCGGATCGGCAGGTGGGAGTTCTCAGCTCGGTTGTTCTCCCGGAGCCGGCCCCGGCCCGTGCAGATGCCTCAGATTCAGCTGTTCCAGAACTGCGCCGTACGACGCTAGGCCGTCGGTCGTGATCGTCTCCGGATCGACCGGCTGATTGTGCAGGAGGCGGTTCAAGCGTCTGATCGCCGCCTCTGTGTGCCGCCGGCGCTGGACCACGAGGTCCAGGACCTCGCCTTCGTCGTCGACTGCCCGCCACAGATACATCCGCTTGCCGCCGATCCAGCAGACCATCTCGTCCAGGTGCCAGCGAGGCGAAGGGCCCGGCCGGCGCCGCCTCAGACGCCGGGCGATCAGCGGCCCGAACTTGATGGTCCAGCACCGGGTCGTCTCATAGCTAGCCTTGATGCCCCGCTGCGCCAGCAGCTCCTCGACGTCTCGAAAACTGAGGCTGAAACGAAAGTACACCCACACTGCGTGGCGGATCACGTCAGCCGGAAGCCGGTGAGGTTTGAACGAAATAGTCTTCGCGAAAAATCACCCCCGACAGCGGCTTACGCCGACATTGCCGGAGACCTTTTAGCGTTGGCCTGACAGCACCGACTGACAGCACCGGTGAGTTCAACGAATCCCGACGGACAGTTGCCGGACTGTCAGCCCCGCTCGGCCCGCCGTCAGTTCGCGGGGACCCGATCTGTTGGCCAGCCGGCATCGCGGGCCGCTGCCTCATCGAGGGGGGCGAGTGTCTCCGCGCTCACCATCTCATCAACCGTGTCGAGCACGGGTCCGGGGAGTGCCGATCCGGCTTGTCGCACCTCCGGGCCTGCGTCCGGGACCGGAGCCATGACCACGATCTGCCATGCCTGGCCGCTCCGGCACGCCAGACCAGCCAGTCCCGCAGCGCGCGCCTCGAACGTCCGGCACCAACGCGCGTCCTGATCCTGGAAGGTCAGGCCGACAGAACGACCTTCAGCGTCTGGCCCTTGGGCGGCGAGGCGCGTGTCCAGCACCCTCAAGAGGTCGCCATCGACCACAGTTCCGCCGGGCGCCATCAGCGCTCGGGCCGCGCGGCCTTCCAGACCCGAGGCCAGCAGCATTCCGCCGACGAATGCGGCAGTGACCAGGCCGGCCCATACCGCCGTACGTTGCGGGAGGGTGAATGTGTTTAGCGCCGCGCCCGCACGGGCGATCCAGCTCGCGGGTTGCCGAGCGGCGGATATCCGGGCTGCTAGGGCGAGGTCACGCGGGTCGGCCACACAGGGAAAGGCGTCTCGGGCCACAGTGTTCAAACGCCGAAGGCTTTCCGCGCGCCTCGTCATGGAAGGGCTGGCGTCTATGAGGGCCTTGATACGGTCAGCCTCCACAGGCGGGAGCTCTCCGTCGATCCATGCCATCAGGATCTTGTCGTCCAGCTGGGTCATCCGGAAATCTCCTGACTGGACAATGTTTCAACAAGCGCCAGCCGTCCCCGTACCAGGCGGCTCGTCAAGGTTCCGACCGGTATTCCGAGAACCTTGGCGGCCTCCGCATAGGTCAATCCTTCGATCAGCACGAGCGCGACGGCATGCCTCTGGTCGTCAGGTAGACGATGAATGGCATCGCGCATCGCCATCGCGTCGGCGCGCGCGTCCTCATCTGCGATGGACCTGTCCGGTGCTCTGTCGTCGGTCTCACTACTTGGCGAAAGTATGCGAGACCAGCGGCGTGCCGACCGACCGTGATCGATAGCGATACGTCTCATGATCGTGAAAGCCCAGCTGTCGAGGCGCGTCCCCGGCCGGAAGGTATGGCGGCTGGCCAATGCCCGCTCGACGGTCTGCTGGACAAGGTCCTGCGCATCCGCATCCTCGGACCGCACCACGCGGGCAAATCGACGGAGGCGCGGAAGAAGCTCCACAAGTCCATTCTGAAACTCGTCCAATCGATTTCCCCGGCCATGGTGGATGAAACGAGCGAACCCTGTCGTTTCATCCCATAGTATAATCATGAGGCCGCATTCCGGAGCCAACAAATGGAGGATCTGAAGATGGGCGAGCAGTTTTGGCGGGTTCTGGCCGCATTGCTGACGGTCGTCCTCATGGCGCTGTCGCCGCCTGCTATGGCCCAGATTCCGGGCTTGTCGCGGTCGATTCCATCCCTGCCGCCACTGGGCGGAGATGGCATGCCTCCCCTGGCCGACACGGACCACTACGTCCGCGGAATAGTGGACGAAGCACTGCAGGCACCGCGCCGTCTGACACGCCTCGCCCGAAGGTCCGACCGGCGGCTGGACGTCGACCCGAATGGCTGGCCCGTCGTTGCCCGTGAGATTGTGGTGATCGACCTGGGCACGCGAGCCCGGGCGACGATCCTGGAAGCCGGCTATGTGATTGTTCGCGAGGAGCGGCTGGAGGCCCTGGGGATCACCTCGACCGTGCTGGCCCCGCCCCGACGGATGTCGCTGGACGAAGCGATGGAAATGCTTGAGCAGATGAATGTCGAGGCATCCGTCGGCTACAACCATATCCACGCGCCCGCAGGAGCCATCGCCGGTTCACCCTACGGGGGCCTGGCTCCTGCAGGCGTGATGCCTGTTCGCCCCAGGCTCGGATTGATCGATTCCGGCGTAGATCCTTCCCATCCCGCGCTCGCCGGATCGCCGATCGCCCAGCGCGGGTTTGCTGGCCCACCCAGGATGGGCGCACACGGCCTCGCCGTTGCCTCCCTGATGGTTGGACAAAGTGGCAGTTTTCGAGGGGGTGCACCCGGCGAGGCCTTGCTCGTCGCGGACATCTACGGTGGACAGTCGACAGGGGGCGCATCCACGACGCTGGCGCGGGCCCTCGACTGGCTCGTCTCGGAAGGCCTCCCGGTCATCAACATCAGTCTCGTAGGGCCGCGCAATGCCCTTGTAGAACGCGCCATAGCAAGGGCACAGGCTCTGGGGGTGACCATCGTAGCCGCCGTGGGTAACGACGGACCTGCCGCCGCCCCACTGTATCCGGCCTCGTACCCCGCCGTCATCGGTGTGACCGCCGTGACAGGTCGCAACAGCGTCCTTCCGGAAGCGGCCCGAGGGCCTCAGGTCGACTTTTCCGCGCCCGGTGCCGACATGGCCGCTGCGACGCAAGCGGGCGGATGGACCACGGTGCGGGGCACCTCCTTCGCCGCTCCGATCGTCGCCGGAATGCTGACGCGTACCACCCGTGCGACTCTCGCAAGAGACGCGCTGGACCTCGGCTTGCCCGGCCCGGATCCGGTGTACGGCGTCGGCCTGGTCGGCAGCGCCTCCCGCACTGAGCCGCGGAGTGTCGGGGCTCGCGGCCGCCTGCGCCTGCAATAATTTTTTGCGCGTAACGGGATGAAGTCGCCTGGTCCGCTCGTTGGACCTGTTGATGGCGGGATTGACCGCGATTTGCAGGAGACAGACGATGAAAAAAGTAATCATGATGGCCACGGTTGCTGCCGGCCTCGCGATGGCAAGCGCATCGCACGCGCAGGTTCTGGGCGGCTCCGGCGGCCTGACCGGCGGTCTGGGCGGGACCATCCAGCCCGGCGGTGTGTTTGGCGGAGCCGGCTCGATCGGTGGAAATCTGGGCGGCGTCGTTGATGGTTCTCGCGCGGTAGGGGCCCCGACCCGGGCCCTGTCGCGCGCCGAGCGCCGGGCCGCTGCTGCTCAGGAACGCGCAACGAGCGAAGTGGAAAGTGGTCTCGCCCGTGTGGAGAGCGCGGCCGCTCGTGTGCAGGACGAAGCGGGAACGATGACGACGGACGTTTCCGGGCGCGCGGCAGGCGTACTTTCCTCAGCGGCGTCAGAGCTCAACTCTGTGGAGGCTGATGCCACCGGTTCGCTGGACGCGGTCGCGACCGGGCGCGTCGAGGATTCAGCGCAGGGCGACCCCACTCCGGTGGTCGCTGACGACCGGTCGCGTCGCCGCGCACGCGTCAATCTGGATGCCGACGCATCCGCCTCGGCGGCCTCGGATGGTGACTCCACGTCCGCGTCGGCAGGCGCATCGGCCAATGCTCGCGCCCGCATTGACGACTAGCCCACGACCGGCGCCCGGCCCTGGCCCCGCAGTGAGACTGCCCGGCCGGGGCCAGATGCCGCTTGTCCATCGAGGACGCGCAGGTTCGCGAAACGGCCTGCCCTTTGAAACTCCGCCCTTTCAGGGAGACTTCCTTGCCCCACTCCAGCTCCGTTCGTATTTGTCTGGTCCTGATCGTTACGCCCCTGTCAGGACTGGCGACAACCGCTGTCGCCCAGGTTCGATGGGAGGCGTCCGCCAGCGTAGAATACACGACGGGATCGTACGGTGGCACAGAGGCGACAGAGGTTGTGTACGCCCCCCTCAGCGTAAGTGCGGTCGCATCCCGCTGGAGATTCGCCGCCGCTCTTCCCTACGTTCAGTTCGAGGGCCCGGGGGGAACAGTCTCCGGCGGAGTCGTTGTGCCTGGCACGGGGCCCGTCGTCAGGCAAAGCGGACTTGGTGACCTCTCCGTCGGCGCAGCCTATCAACTGGTCGAGCCCGTCCTCGGACGCACGCAATGGGAGTTGGCCGCGGCCGTAAAGATTCCGACGGCAGGCGAAAATCTGGGCACGGGTGAGGCAGACTACAGCCTGCAGCTCGGGGCGCGCCAACCTGTTTCTGACCGGTTCACTCTGGTCGCCAGCGTCGGCTATACGTGGCTGGGTGATCCGGCGGCCTTTGAGTTGCAGGACGGTCCGACCGCGACCGCCGGTGTCAACTTTGCCCCTGCGCAAGGCCGGAATCTCGGGGTACAGGTGTCTTACAGGCACCCGTTCCAGAACGGCCTTGAGCCCCAGACCGTCCTCAACCCTTATGTCCGGTCGGACTTCTCGAACGGCTGGTCCATCACAGGGTATGGCACGGCGGGGCTAACCACCAGTTCCCCCGACTACGGGGTCGGGCTTTCTCTGGGCCGATCCTTCTGAGCGCCCTCTGCCGCAATCGCTGTCAGTCGCTGAGTGGAAGACCCTCGCCGGGTAAGATCTGCGTCCCCTGCCCTACCTGCGGTGAGTAGAGACAAGTTAGCGTTAGACTGACAGCACCGCCATCGGGGGCCGATCAGCGGCCGTTAGCTGTTACGAAGAGGCAGGAGCGCCGGGGGTGTTCCGCAAGGCAGGCCCCCTGAAAGCCAGCAGGATCCGGTCGCTCGCCGGTGTCGATCCAGCGCTCAAGAGCGGCAAGCACCGTCAGATAGCCAGCATCTTGCAGCTTGCTGTGCTGGTCCTCATCGGTGGCGGCCTGCACCAGCAGATGCGAGCGACCGGCCAATGCCACGGTCTCGGCATAGGCGGCCTCAGCTCCGTAGAAGACCGTCGGGTCGTAGAGGGCATGCAGCGTCACCGTCGGCGCCACGATCTGGCCGGTCAGGTCGGCGTCATGGGCCAGCAGGGCCACCGCCTCCGGATCTGCGGTGAAGCGCTCGACCCCGGCATTCAGGGCCGCGTCGTCCGAAGAGCCGCTGTAGACCGTGCGGCTGTTGTCGAAGGGGTTGCGTCCACCAAGGCGCACCTGCACCAGGTCCTGAAAGGTGAAAGTGGCCCAGTTCATATGGGCGATCAGCTCATCTTCCTCGAGACCCGTGACGGCCAGGATGTCGCGCTTCCTGCGGGTCTGCTGGGCGGTACGGTCCCGACCCGACAGGCCGATGCCGGTGCAGTCGACGATCCGGCGGCGCAGCTCGGCCCGGGTCATGCGGGCGCCCGCAGGCAAGCCCTGCCAGACGGGATACTGGGGATCGGACGGCGCCGGGTGATTGCCACAGACGTACTGATAGACAGCCCGCAGGTCAGCCCGGAACTGATAGGCCTTCGTGCCGCCATTCAGCACGCCGTTGGTCAGCAGCACGCCATCGTAGGTGAGCGTGCCTGCGTCGTCGAGGCCGTACAGTTCCGCCGCCTTGGCCGCGACATTGCCGCCCCACGACTGGCCGTGCAGCAGGGTGCGTTCCGGCCGCCCGAACAGGTCCCAGAACACGGTGCGGCTGCGGTCGACGTCCTCGGCGGCCGAGCGGACGCCATAGCCCCCGCGCCGGTACGACGACCCGATCCAGGCGTAGCCCTGACGTACCATGACCGAGAACCGATCGAGGTCTTCCAGCGAGTCCTCGCGTTCGGGCTCCCCCATGCGGGGTCCCCCGTGGGCATGGACGACCAGACGCCCGTTCCAGTTCTCGGGTTTGGCAATGATCAACCAGGCCCCGGCCTCATCCTGCAGCGACAGACAGGTGACGCCGGCGCCGACCGAACGGGGGCAGTCGATGGCGGTCGTCGTGGCGATCGGATCAGGACCCGTCTGCGCCGAAACAGGGGCGCAGCCGAACGCCAGCCCGGCCGCGAGGGCCGCCAGCCCGGAGAGAAGCCGACGGCCCGTTTGCGGTGTCAGGTCAGAACGTCTTCCGGACATTGACATACCAGTATCGGCCCCAAGGATTATGGACCGAACCGCGATAGCCGCCGTCGGCAAGCGACGGGCCCTCATCGGTCAGGTCGCGCACGCCGATGCGGACGCGGGTTTCATCGGGGAATTCATAGTCGCCATAAAGATTGGTGACCAGCTGGTCCTCGACCAGGAAGGGTTCACCCGAGGTGCCCAGCAGGCCGGGCTGCTCAAAGTCACTGATATACTGGGTCGACACACCCGCGCGCCACGGACCCTTGCGCCAGGTGAAGGTGGTGCTGACCCTCCATTCCGGGCGCCCGTTCTGACGGATCAGGTCACTGGAGTCCGGCAGGGTCGTACCTGCGTTGATGGTCCCGGCCTCGCGGGCCGCGTAGAGCTCATTCACGATCGGACCGGGATCACGGGTAAACTCGGTCAGCTGGCTGGCGTTAATCGTCGCAAAGAACGAGCCCCAGGCCGTGCGGCGCAGGGACCAGTTGATCCCGAAGTCGAGGCCGCCGACCGTTTGCGGCTGCAAGTTGACAAACCGGTCGCTGACTGAGGTCGCCTCGCCGGCCACAGTCAAGAAGGTGCCGTCGAACAACAGGACATCATCGGGATCCGGCGCGGCGCGGGTTACCAGCGGGTTTGATCCACCCCCGACCCGAAGCAGATAGTCGAGAGCCAACGCCGTCTGAACGCCCAGAAGCCCGACGATCTGCTCCTGCTCAATGGTCCAGCGGTCGACCGTAAACGTGAACTCGCCGAGATATTCCGGGATGAAGCCGGGCTGCAGCACCAGACCATAGGAGGTGTTGACGCTCTCTTCCGGCTCCAGATCCGGATTTCCCGCGACCAGCAGAGACAGGCCGGACGTGTTGTGCGGACAAGCGGCGAAAGAGGCGATCCGCCCGGCGCGCAGGTCGGCCTCGCAGCGAATATAGTCGATCCCGCTGCCCAGACGCGCGTACTGGGTAGCGTTGGTCTGTTCCAGGTTCGGCGCCCTGAAGCCCTCGGAATAGGAGCCCCGGACACGCACTCCCGGCACGATGTCCCAGGCAGCCGCGATCTTGGGCTTGGCCACCGAGCCAAAGTCCGAATAGTGCTCGAACCGGCCCGCCAGCTGAACATCCAGCTGATGGATCAACGGTATGTTCATCTCGGGTGAGACGAGGGGAATGGCGAACTCCAGATAGGCGGAGCCGACGGTCCGATCGCCATAGGTGTCCGGGTTGGGGCTGACGGCCGAGACGTTCGACAGGCTGGTCACACCGGTGACCATGTCGGTGAACGTGAAGGTACCGTCGAGATTGACATCCCGGTCGTCCTCCTGGGTCTCGTGACGGACCTCGAAGCCGAAGGCAATGCCGACCGGTCCCGCCGGCAGCTCGAAGAAGTCCCCGCGGGTCAGCTTCAGGTCGGCCAGGGCGAGAGTCGTCCGCGAGACGCGCTGGAGGTCCATTACAATAGCGTTGATCGCGGTCTGGCTGCTGGGGGAACAGTCGCCATAGCTGGTTGTAGCGACACAGCCGCCGCTGAACGGATTGTAGGCATCGGGCGTCGACAGGGCCAACTGCTGCTGCAGGAGGGTCCTGTTGATGTTGGGCGAGGTGTCCTCGGCCTCGGCTTCCGAATAGAGCATGGCGCTTTCCCAGTCATAGCCGCGCCATTCGCCGCGCACCCCGCCCAGGAATCGCAGCTGGCGATTCTCGACTTTCACGGTCTGGAACCCCGCATCGACGAACCGATAGTTGGACATCAGCACCGGCAGGCCGGTCGTCGGCACATTGGTCAGGCCCGGCAGGCGATTGGGGTTAGCGGCACCGCCCGCAAAGGTCACAGGACCGAACGGGTTCCAGTAGTTGCTGGCCGGGATCCAGAGACTGTTGAGGTTGATCACCGGAGGCTGAACCGCCTCGCTGCTCGCTGAATAGTAGCCGATCTCGAAAAAGGCTTCGACATTCGCCGTCAGCTCACGGTGCCCTGTCAGGAACAGGTTCAGCCTTTCCACCGTGGGGCGCACCGTGGTCTCGTGGCGGGTGTCGTATCGCAGTTCACGATGGGTGGTGTTGAAATTGTGATTGCCGCTGTTGATGCAGATGCCGCGACCGACGTCCACGCCGCAACCGAAGCTGGCAGGCTGGAACCGGAAGGTGCCGGATGAGGTCGTGACCGCCGTGCCGTTCGACCGGATGACCGGCCGCGACCCGACGCTGAGGCGAGCCCAGGGTGTATGCGACGAGCGGCCATCCAAGGCCGTAATACCGGCGAAATCGGGGTAGTCGTCGAACAGGAGACGCAGGTCATCGGTGGAGGTGAAGTCCTGATCCGAGGCCCAGAGTGCGGTACGGTCCGTATAGTTGACGAACAGCGAGATATTGCCCCGGTCGAAGTCCCGGCCGGCGAAGACATTGATGTCCAGCTCGCTCATGCGGGTGCCCTCGGCCCCGCCGTAGCGCGTGCTGATGGTCAAGCCGTCGAAGTCGTCCTGAAGAACCGTATTGACCACCCCGGCCACGGCGTCCGCGCCATAGATGGCCGCGGCCCCGTCCAACAGGACCTCCAGACGGTCCAGGCCACCCACCGGAATGGCATTGGAGTTGTAGCTGATCACCGGGACAGTGCCGGTGTCCGATGTGCCCTGGCTGGTCGGGTGCGCGACCAGACGGCGACCGTTCAACAGGACCAGGGTGTTGCCAACGCCGAGCGAGCGCAGGTTGACCGAGTTGACATCCCCGCGCGCAGCATTGCTGGTCTGGGGGTTGTTGGAGGCGTCGAACAGGACATCGCCCATCTGTGGAATGGTGCGCATCAGTTCGTCACCAGACACCGCTCCGGTGGCGTCGATCTGCTCCTGATCGACCACCACAACCGGCAGGGCAGCCGTCGTCCGGGCCCCCCGGATGTTCGAGCCGACGACCACGATGTCATCGACCCGGGCCGCAGCCTGATCCTCGGGGTCCTGCGCGGCCGGCGCGGACTGGGCAAATGCCCCGGTCGCAAAGACCGATGCGGTTAGCAGGGCCGTTCCGGCCATCAGCCACTGGCGTTTCGTGTTGAACATGGTTTCCTCCCTCGATTTTCTTGTTTTTTCGGCGGTGTCAGTCGTCCGCCAGAATCAGATCGTCCCCGGGGCCGGCGGCCGGATCCGGCGGCGCGGCAAGCGGCTGCGGCTTGTCGTTCAGCGCCAGGGCCAGGGCGTCGGTATCCAGCGCCTTTTCCCAGCGGGCCACGACGACGGTGGCCACGGCGTTGCCGATGAAGTTGGTCAGGGCCCGGCACTCGCTCATGAAGCGGTCGATCCCGAGGATCAGCGCCATGCCGGCCACCGGCACATCGGGCACCACCATCAGCGTGGCCGCCAGGGTAATGAAGCCCGCGCCGGTGATCCCGGCCGCGCCCTTGGAACTAAGCATGGCGACCAGCAACAGGGTCAGCTGCTGCCAGATGGTCAGGTCGATGTTCAGCGCCTGCGCAATGAACAGGGCCGCCAGCGTCATATAGATGTTGGTGCCGTCCAGATTGAACGAATAGCCGGTCGGCACGACCAGGCCGACCACCGACTTGGCGGCCCCGGCCCGCTCCATCTTGGCGATCAGACTGGGCAGTGCCGCTTCCGAACTGGAGGTGCCCAGCACCAGCAGCAGTTCTTCCTTCAGATAGCGGATCAGCTTGAAAATCGAGAAGCCGTTGGCCCAGGCGACAAGCCCGAGCACGCCCACCACAAAGACCAGCGAGGTCACATAGAAGGTGGCGATCAGGGCTGCCAGATTGGCGATCGAGGCGATGCCATAGGCGCCGATGGTAAAGGCAAATGCCCCCAGCGCCCCGATCGGCGCAGCCTTCATGACGATGGCGACCAGTTTGAACACCGCGAGGCTGGCAGTCTCGAAGAAGTCGATGATCGGCTGGCCGCGGTCCCCGATCAGGGCCAGGGCGATGCCGAACAGGATCGAGACGAACAGCACCTGCAGGATGTTCCCCGAGGTGAAGGCCCCGAACAGGCTGTCGGGTATGATGCTCATCAGGAAGCCGACGATGGTGCTTTCGTGGGCTGCCTGGGCGTATTGCGCGACCGCGCCCGAATCCAGGGTGGCCGGGTCGATGTTCAGCCCGTCACCGGGCCGGACGACATTGGCCACCGTCAAACCGATGATCAGGGCCAGGGTCGAAAAGACGAAGAAATAGCCGAAGGCCTTGGCCGCCACCCGGCCAACCCGGCCGATGTCGCGCATGCCGGCAATGCCGATCACAATGGTCAGGAAGATCACCGGCGCGATGACCATCTTCACCAGCTTGATGAAGGCATCGCCGAGCGGCTTCATGCTTTCGCCGGTCTCGGGGAAGAAGTGGCCGATCAGGCCGCCCACGGTGATCGCCACCAGCACCTGGAAGTACAGATGCTTCCAGATGGGCTGGCGGTGCACGGACGCACCTTGCTCGTGATGAACCTGGATCAAACCCTCAACCTCCCTCGACGGATCATTGTCCGCGCTACGCCCACGTGCCGTTCGTCGGCATCGCAGGACGCCAGTATCGGAACCGGCAAGACCGATCGGCAAGCCGGGGCCCACATCGCGTTAACGCTATGGTTTTGCTTGATTCTTGTCCGCCTCTCGCCAGGAATATCCTGCAATTGTGCGGATTTACACACAAGCGCGCTGGTCATTTGTGCGAAAATCCGCATTGTTGACCGATGATCCGATCCCGCCTGTCCCGCCTGTCCGAGACGATTCAGTGGCGCCTGTTCGCAGGCGTCTGGCTGGTCGTCGGCGTGCTGGCGATTAGCGTGGCCGGATGGCTGGCCCGCATGGATGCCGAAGCCGCTACGCGCGGGCAGGCGGAAACCGCCGCCGTGCTGCACGCGGCCGTCCTGACGAGCGAACTGGAACGTCAGCAGGCCGTACCCTCGGTCCTCGCTGTCGATCCGGAGCTGCTGGCGCTCGTGACCGCACCCTCAACCGGGCGCCGTGATCGGCTGAACCTGAAGCTGGAGCAGCTGGCCGGAGAGGTGCGGGCCGCCGCCCTCTATGTCCTGGATGCGGACGGCACGGCGCTGGCGGCCAGTAACTGGCGCGAGCCCACCAGTTTCGTGGGATCGAACTATCGCTTTCGTCCCTACTACATCGAGGCCATGCGCGACGGCGAGGCGGCCTTCTTTGCTCTGGGCACCGTCAGCGGCAGGCCCGGGCTGTACCTCGCGCGGCGCATTGATCGCCCGGACGGGACGCCGGCAGGCGTGATCGTCGCCAAGGTCGAGTTCGACGCCCTGGAGCAGACCTGGCGCAACGCCGGCGAGCCGACCTATGTCACCGATGCCGACGGGGTGGTGCTGATCACGACATGGCCCGAATGGCGCTTCCGCACGACGCGGTCCCTCAGTGAAACCCGGCGTCGGCAGCTGGCCGAGGAACAGACCACCGGCGAGCCGCTGCAGGACATGCCGTTCACCCCGCCTGAGTCGGGCTTGGTGCGGGTCCAGCGCGACGGCGCCTCCCGGCTCTACGCGCACGAGACCGATACCAGTATGGGGCTGGGCTGGACCCTGCACTTGCTGTGGCCTGCCGATCAGATGATGTCGCGCCCGGTCGGAGCGGCGCGGGTTCTCGCGGGGCTGAGCATTGCCCTGCTGGCCGGTCTGACCGGCATCCTGCTTCGCCGCCGCCAGAGGGCCAGCAACCGGGCAATCGAGGAAGAAGCCGCGCGGGCTGAACTGGAACGACAGGTCGCGCTGAGAACCACCGAGCTCAGTGCCGCCAACCAGGCGCTCAGTCATGAGATGGAGGAACGCCGCAGCCTGGAACTGAGCCGTCAGGTTCTGGAAGACGAGCTGGTTCAGGCCAACAAGCTGGCGACCGTCGGTCAGATCGCCGCCGGAGTCGCGCACGAGATCAACCAGCCGATTGCGGCCATCCGCACCCATGCCGACACCGCCGGAGTCTACCTCGAGCGCGGCGACCACGATGCGGCCCTGCGGAGCCTGGCGTCGATTTCCGGCCTGACCGAGCGGGTCGGCACCATCACCGACGAATTGCGCGCCTTTTCTCGAAAGACCCGGTCAGAGGTGGTGGCGGTCGATGTGGAGGAGGCCATCGAGGGTGCCCTGCTTCTAGTCTCGGCGCGGCTGCGGGAACGGGGCATCTGGCTGGACCGCTCGGCCCTGTCCCCGGGCCTGAAGGTGAAGGCCGAACGAAACCGGCTGGAACAGGTCGTGCTGAACCTGCTGCAGAATTCCATCGAGGCACTGGAGGGTACCGCCACACCGACCATCGCCCTGTCATCGAAACGGGTTGGGCGAAAGGTCGTAATCCGCCTGACCGATAATGGACCCGGGTTGCAAGAGGATGTGCGAGAGCGCCTGTTCACCCCCTTCGTCACCAGCAAGGCGTCGGGCCTCGGGCTGGGACTGGTCATCAGCCGCGATATCGTCGCCGGATTCGGGGGCGAGCTGTCCCATGAACCCTCACCGGCCGGGACCGTATTCCAGATTGCTCTGGCGCATGCACCATGAGCTTCAGCGCCCTTGATCGCGTCGCCCTCGTCGAGGATGACGCCCCGTTTCGCGATGCTTTGGCCGAACGCCTTGGGCTGGCGGGCCTCAAGGTTGCTACCTATGCCTCGGCCGAAGCCGCACTCAAGGTCGTGGGCGCGGGCTTTGAGGGGGTTGTGGTCGCTGACCTCAGGATGCCTGGCATGGACGGTCGTCAATTCGCCGATCGGCTGACCGCGCTCGACCCGGACCTGCCCGTGGTCCTGATCACCGGACACGGCGACATCGCCGACGCGGTCGAGGCGATGAAGCGCGGGGCCTATGACTTTCTGGCCAAGCCATTCGCGCCCGAGCGCCTGATCGAGACCCTGAGACGGGCACTGGAGAAGCGAGCTCTGATCCTCGACAACCGCCGCCTCGCCACGCTGGCGGCCGAGACGGAACAGTCGATCCCGCTCAGCGGCGAGAGCACGGCCATCATCGCCCTGCGCGGCGCCATCCGGCAACTGGCCGATGCGGAGGTGGATGTGCTGATCGAGGGGGAGACCGGATCGGGCAAGGAGGCTGTGGCGCGTGCCATCCACAATGCGGGCCGAAGACGGCCCAAGCCGTTTGTCGCCGTGACCTGCGCCGCCCTCACCGAAGCGGGGGTCGAGGCTCAGCTGATGGGCCAGGACGTCGGCTATGCCAGCGGCGTCACCCGGCGACGCGAAGGTCAGGTGGAACAGTCCCATCAGGGCAGCCTGTTTCTGGACGAGGTCGATCTGGCACCTCGACAAGCCCAACTAACCTTGCTGCGGGTGTTGGAGGAGCGCGAGGTGCTGCCACTGGGCGCCACCGAGCCGCGCGCGCTGGACCTGCGGGTGTTGGCCGCAACCCAAAGCGACCCCGCCGAGGCCGTCGCGCGCGGAGACCTGAGAGAAGATCTGTATTACCGCCTGAATGTGGTCCGGCTGCGCGTACCGCCGCTGCGGGAGCGGGCAGACGATGTGCAGATGCTGTTCGCCCGCTTCCTCGCCCGCGCCTCGGCCCGGATGGGTCGGCCCATGCCGCCGATCAATCACGCCGTGCGCCGCCGCCTGATCGAGCACGACTGGCCGGGCAATCTGCGCGAGCTGTCCAACTTCGCCAATCAGGTGGCGGTCGGCCTGTCTGACAGCCCGCCCGATAGCAGACCGCAGGACGGTCTGGCCCAAAGGGTCGCCCGCTATGAAGCCGAGCTGATCCGCGAGGCCCTCAGCAACCATCGCGGGGACATCCGCAAGGTCACGGCAGCCCTCGGCCTGCCGCGCAAGACCCTCTACGACAAGATGGCCCGGCACGGCATCCAGCCGGCCGACCATCGCGACCGGGACTGAACAGTCCTACTGCGGAACGCCGGGCATGCCGAAGTCGAAGGCCGGCTCCTGACGGCGCGGGCTGCTGCCAAAGGTGTAGGTCAGGCCGATATAGTAGGTCGGCTCGCTGAAGCGGACGCGGCTGCGATCCTGGAAGTCAAGCGTGTCCGTGATCGCGGTGATCTCGGCCGTGTCCAGGATGTTGGTCCCCGTCAGCACCATGCTGAAGCTGTCGGTGAATTTGCGCCGATAGCCGATGTTCAGCATGCCGAACGAGCTCCGCTCGCTCTGGGCCTGGATTTGCTCGCCAACATAGAAGCCATTCAGCTGGAAGAAGTCGGTGTCCGTCGGGGACCAGTTTATCGAGGCGCGGGCGGTGCCGCTGGTGCCGCTGCGCTCAATGCCGCCTGCGATGCCCGGGATGCTGATGTCGTTCTGGAACAGGGTGCCCGAGGCGTTATAGGTGACCTTGGGTCCGAAACGACCGTTGACGATGAACTCGACACCGGTGCGCTGGCTCTCGCCCAGGTTCTCGCGGGTCGTCAGCACCACGCCGCCGCCAATGTCCTGCGAGACATCGGTCACGCCGCCGCTGCTGTCCCGATAGAAGGCCGTCACCGCATAAAAGGTCGGCCCCTTGCGCAGCTGCCAGGTCAGTTCGAACGAGTCGGTGATCTCGGGCTCAAGATCGGGATTGCCGCGCCGCAGGTTCTGGGGGTCGATATAGACGGTGTAGGGATTCAGGTCCTGGGGTGAAGGACGGCTGATCCGGCGGCTATAGCCCCCGCGCAGACGCTGACTGTCGGTCATCTGATAGCCAAAATTCAGGGTCGGATAGGCCTTCAGATAGTCGCGCTGGACGGAGATGGAGTCCGTGATCTGGTCCAGTTGGAAGTCGACCTGCTCGACCCGCAGCCCCGCCTGGATGTCCAGATCACCAAACGGCCGCTCATAGGTGACGTAGGCGGCGTGGACCCACTCTTCGTAGTCGAAGCGGTTGGTCAGGGCCGCGATCGACACCAGACCGGCCTCATCCGGCCCCCGCGATCCGAAGGAGTCAAACGCGTCGATGTCCAGATCGCCCTCATAGCCGATCTTCAGCAGGCGTCGGTCACCCATCGGACGGGTGTAGTCCAGCTTGAAGCCGTAGGAGTCGCTCTCGTTGTCGCTGCCGGTGCGCTGCAGGAAGTCGGGCTCGCCCCCGATCTCGGTGGTCGAGATCAGGTCGAGTTCGCGTTCCGACGTGCTGGCGTCCACCTCGAAATCAGCGGCCAGTTCATGCTGGTCCCCTTCGAACTTGCGGCGCCAGGACAGACGACCCCCGACGTTGCTGTTCGAGAACCCGCCCGTCTGCAGGCGCTCATAGCGGTCGCTGACCGTGCCGTTGCCATTGGCCCGCTCAAAGACCTGCAGTCCGTCGTTCTCGGCGTCGAAAGCGCGATAGCTGAGCTCGCCGCTGATCCGGTCGCGGGCATTCAGGTCGTAGTCGGCACCGATGCGCGCATTGCCGAAGGTATTGGTGTTGCTGCCCGTCGATACACTGTCTTCGACGATGGTGGCCGCCGGCGTCGCCCCGGGCCGCAGGCGGCTGGACTCGCTTTCGACATCGCTGACGTTGTGACGAAGGCCAATGTCACCGGACAACGTCAGGCCGTCCTTGGTCCGACTGCCGCTCAGGGACAGGTTGCCCCGCTCGCCGCCATCCCAGGACGCGCGAACGCCGACGGAGGTAACAGAGGGCTGGGCCGTGCGAGTGACCAGGTTAATGACGCCACCGCTACCTTCGGGGCTGAAGGCCGCCGAGGGGTTGGTGATCACTTCCACCCGCTCGATCTGGCTGCCCGACATGGCCTGCAGCACATCGGCACGTGAGGCGCCGCGCAGCATCGCCGACGGGCGTCCGTCGACGAGGATGGTGACATTGCCGTCGCCGCGCAGGCTGACGTTACCCTGGAGATCAACCTCGACACCCGGGACGTTACGCAGGACATCCGCGACCGATCCGGTCTGGGCCTGCACATCGTTCGAGACATTGTAGATCATCCGGTCGGCTGCCGTGATGATGTCGGTCCGGGTGCCCTGGACAAGGATCTCGTCGACCTCGGTCGCCCCTTCCTCGGCCTCCTCGTCCTCGGTCGTGACGGGCGGATCCTGATCGGCATCCTGCGCAAAGGCGGGGGCAGCGGCCGACAGGGCGCATCCAAAGAGAAGCGCCGATGTCATCAGCAGCGTACGGTTCGACATGTTCAGCCCGATCGAGAGGAGGTCGCCGCGCGGGACGAAGCGAATTCGTCTTTGGCAACTGAGAGGTGCTTGCTTGCGCGGTATCACGTCGCCGGGCCGCGGCAAGTTAAATCGGGGACAGGTTGAGGGCTATGCCGTGTTCCCGACCGATCATAAGCATAATCTATCTCCAGCATCAGAAAATAGTCTTAGCCTATTGCCGGGGGTTTGATACCTTGGTGGATCACGTCCCCGGACTCACACCGGGGCTCAATGAATCCCCGGGAGATCAAGGCATGGACGGAAACGCAGGCGACCCCCTCAGCGACCCCAAGAAGGAACGCGGCGCGCTGCGTTCGCTTCTGGGCCGCACCAATCGCGACTGGTGGCCGAACCATCTGGCCATCGACATCCTGCACCAGCAGGGCCGGACCGGCGATCCGATGGGCGACGAGTTCGACTACGCCGAGGCGTTCAAGAAACTGGACTACGCGGCAGTCAAGCGCGACCTGCATGCCCTGATGACCGACAGCCAGCCCTGGTGGCCGGCGGACTATGGCCACTATGGCCCCTTCTTCATTCGCATGGCCTGGCACTCCGCCGGCACCTATCGCACGGCGGACGGGCGCGGCGGCGCCGGCGCCGGCCAGCAGCGCTTTGCCCCGCTGAACAGCTGGCCGGACAACGGCAATCTGGACAAGGCCCGGCGCCTGCTGTGGCCGATCAAGCAGAAGTATGGTGCCAATCTGAGCTGGGCGGATTTGATGATCCTGGCCGGCAATGTCGCCATCGAGTCGATGGGCGGGCCGGTGTTCGGCTTCGGCGGCGGGCGCGCCGATGTGTGGGAGCCCGAGAAAGACGTTTATTGGGGCACCGAGGAGCAGTGGGTCGGCGAGGAGGGCAATGAGACCCGCATCCAGCCCGACAAGGACATGGCGCTGGAAGAACCGCTGGCCGCTATCCAGATGGGCCTGATCTATGTGAACCCAGAAGGCCCCGGCGGGGTGCCGGACGCCCTGCAGTCGGCCCGCGACATCCGCGAGACCTTCCGTCGGATGGGGATGAATGATGAGGAAACGGCGGCCCTGACGGCTGGTGGTCATACGTTCGGCAAGGCCCACGGCGCGGGCGATGCCAAACTGGTCGGGACCAGCCCCGAAGGCGCCGACATCGCCCAGCAGGGCATGGGCTGGGTGTCGGGCCACGAAAGCGGCATGGGAGACCACACCATCACCTCGGGCATCGAAGGCGCCTGGACCCCCACCCCGGTCACCTGGGACATGACCTATTTCGACATGCTGCTGGATCATGACTATGAGCTGATCCGCAGCCCGGCAGGAGCCAAGCAGTGGCAGCCGGTCGGCAACCCCGACGATACCCTTGCCCCGGCGGCGCACACGCCGGGCAAGCGGGTGCCGACGATGATGACGACCGCCGATATGGCGTTCAAATTCGACCCGGAATACCGCAAGGTCATGGAGAAGTTCCGCGCGGATCCGGCCTATTTCGCCGATCAGTTCGCGCGCGCCTGGTTCAAGCTGTGTCACCGCGACATGGGCCCGAAGGCCCGCTATCTGGGGCCCGAGGTTCCGGCTGAAGACCTGATCTGGCAGGACCCGATCCCGGCCCACACCGGACCGACCCTGTCGGGGGCTGACGTCCGCGACCTGAAGGACGCGATCGCGGCCTCGGACCTGTCGATTGCCGACCTGGTTCGCACGGCATGGGCCTCGGCCTCGACCTATCGCGGGTCGGATCACCGCGGCGGCGCCAACGGCGGTCGCATTCGCCTGGCCCCGCAAAAGGACTGGGACGTCAATGAGCCCGAAAAACTGGCCCGGGTGCTCAAGGTCTATGAGGATATCAAGGCCAGCTCGGGCAAGAATGTCTCGATCGCCGATCTGATCGTGCTGGGCGGTTCGGTCGGTATCGAGAAGGCGGCCCGCGCCGCCGGTCACGACATCGAGGTGCCCTTCACCCCTGGCCGGACCGACGCCTCGCAGGAGCAGACCGAGGTTGAGGGCTTCCACTGGCTGGAGCCGCGCGCCGACGGCTTCCGCAACTATCTTCAGGTCCGGTTCAATGTTCCGACGGAAGAACTGCTGATCGACCGCTCGCAACTGCTGGGTCTGACGGCGCCGCAGATGACGGTTCTGGTCGGAGGCCTGCGGGCTCTGGGCATCAACCACAAGGACTCGAAGGACGGCGTGCTGACCGATCGCCCCGGCCAGCTGACGAACGACTTCTTCGTCAATCTGCTGGACATGGGCACGGCCTGGAAACAGGTGGACGAAAGCTCGGACGAGACCTTTGTTGGCACCTGCCGCAAGTCACACGAGCAGAAGTGGACCGCCACACGCACCGATCTGGTGTTCGGCTCCAACTCGCAGCTGCGGGCGCTGGCAGAAGTCTACGCCTCAGCCGACGCAGGCCAGAAGTTCGTGCGTGATTTCGTGGCTGCCTGGGTTCAGGTGATGAATGCGGACCGCTTTGATCTGAACTGATCCTGCGGCTCGAACCGACTAAGAGACACCCGGATGCAGGCCACTGCGTCCGGGTGTTTCTTTACGTCCCGGCGACCGGCTTGAGCGCGCCCGCCTTGACGGCGGCCTCGACTGCCGCGCGCAGGTCCGCCTCGGGAACGAAGTCGAACTGGGCGATCATGTCTTCCAGCACAAAGCGCGGCTGGGCCATGGCCCACTCCATGGCGACAGATGCCGGGCCGCGGACGGCAGGTGGCATCAATCCCGTCGGGCTGTAGCGCGTCAGCGATATCCGCTCCGGCAAATGATAGTCTGACGATCGCCCCATCAGCCGCTGCTGGGTCATGGCGATTTCCTGCACGAAGGCCGGGCTGGCCGCGAGTGTCGCCAGCCTTTGGCCGAGATCGGCCAACTGCCCGGCCAGGGGCCTTCCGTAGTCCTGCGCCGCCGGCGGCAGCCAGGCCCGGAACGCCGGATCCTGCATGGCCGCCGACTCCAGCAGACGGAACAGGATGCGTCCGTAAAGCGGCGTGACGGACAGCGTCACATGCAGTGACGGCCCGTCCACTGCCAGGGCGTCGTGGTACCAGCCACGCGGAATGTAGAGGACATCCCCTGGCCGCATACGGACTTCCTGCATGATCGGACCGCAGGCCGAGGCCAGATAGCGGCGAACCTCCTCGCCCTCGCCTGGATAGTCGACGGGGTCAGACTCGCGGTTTCGATACAGCCGCCAGATCTTTTCGCCCTCGGTCTGCACGGCGAAGACGTCATGGGTGTCATAGTGGGGACCGAACCCCTGCACCCCCTTGAACGAGCAATAGACATTGGCTGCCACCGCGGCGGCATAGGTGCTGCTCAGGGTGTCGCAGATTGCCCGCAATCCCGGCGTCAGCGTCCCGACGTCATTGGCGATGACCGTAGCCCCCATGGCCATCATGACCTGCACTCTGGCCGGGGACGGTCGCACGACAGGTCCGGACATGGTCTGGACCTCGGCGCAATAATTCTCCGCCGGAAGCTGGTTGCCGCTATGGACCAGTTGCAGGGTGGAATGCGTCCAGATCGAACTCTGGGACAGCAGGCCGTTGAAGGTGTCCCAGTCCAGCAGGGCGCGACGGGCGTCCCCCGACCCGCCCTCCGCCGGAATGTGCAGCGGCGCGCGGCCCTCGACCTCGGCCCGAAAGCGGTCGACGGTGACGGGATGGATCATGTCAGCAAGAGTCGGCATACCAGACGCTAGCGCCGCCTTACTTGCCTGTCGATCTGACCGGCCGGTCCGCGGTGCGGAATCTCACACGGAGGCCTCCCGCTTTGGCGCTCACCGCCCGCACCCTCATCGAACAGTCTCTGGCCGCCATCGAGATGGGCGATCACGATGTGCTCGAGACCTGCCTGCACCCGGAGGTCATCTACCGGCGACCGGGTCAGCCGATCCTGTCCGGCCGAGAGGCCGTAATCGACTACTACCGTCGCCACCGCAGCGCCAAGACCTCGCAGATTCTGGTCGATGAGATGGTCTGCGAAGGCGACCGCGTGGTCGCCATGGGACTGGTGGAAGGGCGTGGCCACGACGGCGCCCCCATCCACGAACGCTTCGCCGATGCCTACCGGATCGAGGACGGCCTGATCCGCGAGCGCACCACCTACTTCTTCCGACAGGGATTCTGAGGCGGATTGCCACGGGCGTGCCCCGGAGTCAGAATGCGGGCGCAGCTTCGGGAGGACGAGACCCATGCGACTGGCCTTGACGATTACCGGCGCGATTCTGGCGACCGCGATGCTGGCGCTGGCCACACCTGCCTCGGCCCAGTCCGGCGCGCCTCCGACCGCTCAGCAGGCCAGTGGCGGCGCCATCGGCCGCATGAGTTCCGACGACCAGCTCCGCCGTCGTGAGGGCGACGAATATCGCGCCGGGGTGGAAGCCCAGCAGATGACCGTCGAGGAGGCCGAGGCGCAATATGGCGCGGACCGCGTGGCCCTGGCCGAGCGGGTGCAGGCGCTGATGGATGCGGGCCAATGCACCGAAGCGCGCCGGGTGGCCAGTGAAGCCGGTGAACGCGCCATGGCCCTGCGCGTGCGCCAGACCTGCCGCCGACGGTAGGGGCCCCTAGAGCACCGGCACGGCCTGGCTGAGGCGGCCGCCCACGCGGATCGGCTCAATGCGCGTGGCCAGGCCTGTGCGATCATCGGTCTCGACATACACGCCACAGACGGTCGCGGGACCGGATGCCGGCTGGTAGCGGCCGCCGCTGAGCCGGGTGGTGAAGCGACGCAGGGGTTCTTCCTTGTCGTTGCCAATGACCGAGTCATAGTTGCAGCAGCCACCGGCGTCGGTCTGATAGGCGGTTCCGCCCGGCAGGATCTGGGCGTCGGCGGTCGGGACATGGGTGTGGGTGCCGATCACCAGGCTGGCGCGCCCGTCGCAGAAGTGGCCCATGGCCATTTTCTCGCTGGTGGCCTCGCAATGCATGTCCACGATCACGGCGTCGGCGACCACGCCCAGCGGTGCAGCCTCCAGCTCGCGCTCTACGGCCGAGAACGGATCGTCCATCGGGTCCATATGCACCCGGCCCAGCACATTGATCACCAGCACGCGGCGGCCATCTGACGTGGTAAAGACATCGGCCCCGCGGCCCGGTGCATCCATCAACGGGGGATAGTTGGCCGGACGGATCAGGCGCGGTTCCCGCACGATATAGGTCAGGGCCTCGCGCTGGTCCCATGAGTGGTTGCCGAGGGTCAGGACGTCTGCGCCGGCGGCGAAAATCTCACGCGCGGTGTTCTCGGTGATGCCGAAACCGCCCGCAGCGTTCTCGGCATTGACGACCACAAAGTCGAGCTTCAGGTCGCGCTTCAGGCCCGGCAGATGATCGGACAGGCCGTCACGACCGGACTTGCCGATCACGTCGCCGAAGAATGCCAGCCTCATGCGACCGGCCGGGGGGAATGAATACGCCTCATGCGAAGGCGGTATAGCCGGTCTCGGTCAGAACGCCATGCAGCGGAATGTCGTGCGGCTCGAACGGCAGGGCCTCAACCTGCTGTCCGGCGTAGGCGAAGCCGATCCGGATTGCGTCTGGCAGCGCTGCAAAGGTGCGGTCGTAATGGCCGCCGCCCTGCCCCAGCCTCCGCCCCTGACCATCAAAGGCCAGCAGGGGGGCGAGGATCAGGTCGGGCACCACTGTCCCGGCCAGCGGGAAGGGGGCGGGGACACCGGCCAGATCGACTTCGAGCGGATCGCCCGGGGTCCAGCGCCGGAAGATCATCGGCGCATCCGGCGTAAGGGTGACGGGCAGGCACAGGACCATGCCGCGCGCGATTAGCGCCTCGACCAGGGGGCCCATGTCCAGTTCGGAGCCGATGGGATGATAGACGGCGACGCAGGCCGCCTGTGGCAAGCGGTGCACGTGATCGGCGGCGCGTGCAGCGGCGTCCGCACCGTCCTTCGCCAGGCCCATGCGCAGGGCCCGCATCTCGGATCGTAGCGCGCGCTTGTCGATCATAGGCCCTCAGACAGCGAGCCGCCGCGCGGCGAACGATAGGGCAAGAATAAAGGTTGGCGGCGCCACAAGAACCGTGAAGGCGTTGAAATCCTCTCAGACCTGGGTAGCCAGGTGGGCTCCATATGCTCAGGCCCTCGAGCCCGGACAGGGACAGATCCCTTTGAGTGAATTAAGGTCGCGAGGAGTGTTGCCTTCGACGAGGGCCGCAGCAAGACCCGCCAGTGACCAAGATAGTCCTCGACCTGTGACCGGACAATGGCCATTGCGCCGGGCCGGTACGAATTCCGATGGCGGGTCTCAGGTGATGGTCTGGGCGATCTTTTCGATGCGGGCCGCGACGGCATTCAGGGCCTCGGCCACCCCGGCGTCGGTGGACGGTGCCTCGGCGGGACGGGCCGGTGCCTCGCCCGAACGGGCCTCCTGCAGTTCGTCGGCCAGGATAAGCCCGGCCATCAGGAACAGGCGAAGCTCGCCGACATGTCCCACCTCGGCGGCGACGCTGCTGACATGGCCGGCGAACTGGGCCGCCAGTTGCTTGACGCGCTCTTCCTGTCCGTCAGCACATCCGACGGCGTAGGGGCGACCATTGATCTCGACGGTGACGGTAGCCATCAGGCGCTCCCCGCGCTGTCCTGGTCGTCCGCAAGGATCGAGCGAATAGCCTTGGCCGAAGCCGCCAGCGCGGCGCGGGCTTCACGCCCGGCGTCTTCCAGCTCGGCCAGACGCCCGGCGTCGGCGCGCGGCGCGAACAGGTCATCGTCGCCGATCGGGGGCGCCGAAGCGGGGCGCGCCTTCAGGTCCTTCATGCGTCTTTCCAGCAGGGCGAGGGCCTTGTCGATGCGGGCTTTCGCAGCTGTGGTGGCGTCGGCCATCGGTGTCACTTCCTCCGGAATCCCTATAGAACCCGTCCGCGCGTCGGGGTAAAGCGGCCCCGCCCCCCTTTTTATTCCCCGCGTCCCGAGAGGTTGCCCGTGGCAAAAGCCGATTCCACCCCGCCGAAGGCTACCCCCAAGCAGATGGCCGATGCCATCCGGGTGCTGAGCATGGACGCCGTGCAAAAGGCCAACAGCGGCCATCCCGGCATGCCGATGGGCATGGCCGATGTCGCCACGGTGCTGTTTTCGAAGCACCTGAAGTTCGACGCCAGCCGCCCAGACTGGGCCGACCGCGACCGGTTCATCCTCTCGGCCGGGCATGGCTCGATGCTGATCTATGCCCTGCTGCACCTGACCGGTTATGAGGCCGCGACCCGCGAGGAGCTGTCGAACTTCCGCCAGTGGGGTTCGAAGACCGCCGGTCACCCCGAATATGGCCACATGCCGGGCGTCGAGACGACCACCGGCCCGCTGGGTCAGGGCCTGGCCAATGCGGTCGGCTTTGCCATGGCCGAGCGCCATCTGGCCGCCCATTTCGGCGAGGATCTGGTCGATCACCGCACCTGGGTGATCGCCGGCGACGGCTGTCTGATGGAGGGTGTGTCGCAGGAGGCCATCACCCTGGCCGGGCGCTATCGGCTGAACAAGCTGACCGTGCTGTGGGACGACAACGCCATCACCATCGACGGCGCCGTCAGCCTGTCGGATGCCACCGATCAGAAGGCGCGCTTCAAGGCCGCCGGCTGGGCGGTCAAGGCCATCGACGGCCACGACATGGGCGCGATCAAGTCCGCGCTGAAATGGGCCGAGCGTCAGAACAAGCCGACCCTGATCGCCTGCAAGACCAAGATCGGGCGCGGCGCCGCGACGATGGAAGGCAGCCACAAGACCCACGGCGCAGCGCTGGGCGAAGCCGAGATCGCGGCCACACGGCTGGGCCTGGGCTGGGATCACGCCCCGTTCGATATTCCGGAACACGTCGAAAAGGCCTGGCGCAAGGTCGGGCGTCGGGGCGCCAGGGCCCGCGAGGAGTGGGAAGCGCGGCTGGCCGAGGCCGAGCTTCAGGACGATTTCGTCCGCGCCATGGCCGGAGGTCTGCCGGACGACGCCTTTGAGGCCCTGGATGCCGCCATCGCCGAGGCGGTCCAGACCAAACCCGCCCAGGCCACGCGTCAGTCCTCGGGTGCGGCGCTCAGCGCCCTGTTCGAGGCCGTGCCCGAGCTGATGGGCGGCTCGGCCGACCTGACCGGGTCGAACAACACCCTGGTGGCGGGCACAGAGACCTTCGACGCCCCCGACTATGCCGGGCGCTATATCAACTGGGGCATCCGCGAGCACGGCATGGCCGCGGCCATGAACGGCATGGCGTTGCACGGCGGGCTGATCCCCTACGGCGGCACCTTCATGGTGTTCTCGGATTACAGCCGCCCGTCCATCCGGCTGGCAGCCCTGATGGGCATCCGCGTGGTCCATGTGCTGACCCACGACTCCATCGGTCTGGGCGAGGATGGCCCGACCCACCAGCCGGTCGAGCATCTGGCCGCCCTGCGCGCCATTCCGAACCTGCAGGTCTTCCGCCCGGCTGACACGGTCGAGGCCATGGAGTGCTGGCGTCTGGCGCTGGAGAAGGCCGACGGCCCCTCGGCGCTGGCCCTGTCGCGGCAAAAGACCCCGGCAGTGCGGACCGAGGCCGCTTCTGAAAACCTGTCGGCGAAGGGCGCCTATGAGCTGAAGGCGGCATCCGCCAAGGCCAGGGCCACCCTGTTCGCCACCGGCACCGAAGTCGCCTTGGCCCTGAAGGCCGCCGACATGCTCGAGGCCGACGGTGTGCCGACCCGCGTGGTCTCGGTACCGTCGTTCGAGCTCTTCAACCAACAAACCAAGGCGTACCAGACCAAGGTCATCGCCAAGGGCACCGTCCGCGTCGCCATCGAGGCCGGTATCCGCCAGGGCTGGGACCGCTTCATCGGCGAGGACGGCGGTTTCGTTGGCATGTCGAGCTTCGGCGCCTCCGCCCCGGCCGAAGTGCTCTACGAAAAGTTCGGCATCACCGCCGAGGCCGTGGTCGCCGAGGTCAAGGCGCGCCTGTGAGCGATCCGGATCCAGCAGATCTAACCCTGTCCGAAGGGTACGAGATCATTGGGAGGTTTATAGCGGGCTTCTCCGACCTCGACGCACGGCTCTCGGAGTTCGTCACCATTTTCTTTCGTATGGGTGAAACGAACGAATGGGCCGATAGCATCGTTCATTCGATTGACTGCTCAAGGAAATGCGAAGCGATCAAGGCCTTTTGCCAGGGGCTTGATGCGTTTCGGGACATAAAGAAGACAGTCGAGCGAATTGAAAAAAATTCCGCAGCTCGAAACATAGCAGCTCACGGTCGCCTCGGAAGAAACCCTGAAGGCGAACTGTATCTACAGTCTTACGGTGCAGGAAAGTTCTTACGAGTTTCAAAAAATTCTGAAATCATCAAGGTCTACGAGTGCCTCGACCATATCGAGGCTATTTCTGAGTGTAGAAACTTGTTGGACAGGCACGCTGGCGAAATGAAAGCGCTTTTTGAACTTCTCAAACGAGAAGGTCGATGAAACTCGGCACCCCCCTCTCCGACGGTGCCGTCCGCGTCATGCTGCTGGGCGCGGGCGAGCTGGGCAAGGAGGTGGCCATCGAGCTGCAGCGCCTCGGCGTCGAGGTGATCGCGGTCGATCGCTATGCCAACGCCCCGGCCATGCAGGTCGCGCACCGCAGCCATGTCATTCCGATGACCGACCCGCAGGTGCTGAACGGTGTCATCCTGGCCGAAGCGCCGCACATCATCGTGCCCGAAATCGAGGCCATTGCCACCGAGGTGCTGGCCGATATCGAGGCGGCCGGCCTTGCCACCGTCATCCCGACTGCGCGGGCGACGCAGCTGACCATGAACCGCGAGGGCATCCGCCGGCTGGCTGCGGAAGAGCTGGGCCTGCCCACCAGCCCCTATGCCTTTGCCGGCTCGGCCGCCGAACTGGCCGAGGCCGCGCACACCATCGGCCTGCCGGTGTTCATCAAGCCGGTCATGTCATCGTCGGGCAAGGGCCAGTCGATGATCGACGCCATCGAGGACGCGGCCAATGCCTGGGCCTATGCCCAGTCGGGCGGGCGGGTCGATACGGCCCGGGTGATCGTCGAGGGTCGCATCGACTTTGACTATGAGATCACCCTGCTGACCGTGCGCTCATTGCGCGACGGCCAGATCGTCACCGACTTCTGCGCGCCCATCGGCCACCGTCAGGTCAAGGGCGACTATGTCGAGAGCTGGCAGCCCCAGGCGATGAGCGCGGCCGCGCTGGCGTCGGCGCAGGACATTGCGGGCAAGGTCACCGAAGCGCTGGGCGGTCTGGGCGTGTTCGGGGTCGAACTGTTCGTCAAGGGCGATCAGGTCTGGTTCTCGGAGGTTTCACCCCGCCCGCACGACACCGGTCTGGTGACCCTGGCCAGCCAGGTGATGAGCGAGTTCGCCCTTCACGCTCGCGCCATCCTGGGTCTGCCCGTCGATGTGACCCTGCGCGAACCCGCCGCCAGCGCCGTCATCTATGGCGGGATGGACGCCGGGGAGATTGCCTTCGAGGGTGTGGCCGAGGCCCTGTCGGTGCCGACCGCCGACCTGCGCCTGTTTGGCAAGCCCGAGGCATTTGAGCGTCGTCGCATGGGCGTGGCCACCGCGCGCGGCACCGACACCGATCAGGCCCGGGAGCGCGCCCGCGAGGCCGCCGGGCGGGTCAGACCGGTCCGGGTCTGACCCGACATCTGCGCCCCTAGTTTTCTTCGCGGACTTCTACCGTCCGGGTCACAACGCGGGCACCGTTACCGCCGCGCTCGCCCTCTTCCAGAACACCGGAGCCGTCCGCGTCCATCTGGCGGAAGATCTCGCGCATGGGCGCGAGAAACTCGGCCTCGGTGACGCGCCCGTCGCCGTCGGCGTCCATCTCGGCGCCCTCGCCTTCGCTCATCCATTCGACGCGATGCCCGCCTGTGATGGGCGGACCGTCACCGCGACGGACCATGACCCGGACCGGGCCTTCACCCTCGGTGGTCACTCCGCCGTCCTCGCTAACAAAGACGAAGCTGTGGGCCTCGACCTCGAGGTCTTCACCGCCGACGCGCCGGACCTCGATACGGTGCGGGCCCGAGCCTTCGGGGACCGAGCTCCAGCTCATCTCTGGCCCTCCCATGGTGATCACGCGCACATCATGGTCCACGCCCGGTGCCCCGGTGCGATGATGCAGTTCTTCCGGTGACAGGCGGCCGTCCCCGTTCGCGTCCATGCCGGCAAAGGCCTCGTCCATCGGACGCGCGAACTCGGCCCGCGATACAAAGCCGTCACCATCCTGGTCGAGTCCGTTCTCGCCGTCCGGGTCGGCGGCCACAAACACCATGCGGCTATCCGTGCGGACGACGGGCGGTGCAGGCGGACGGGCCGGGTCCTGCAAACCGGGGGTGGTGGTCATGGCGAGGGCGAGCGACAGGGAAACCAGCATGGGACGTTCCTCCGGTGAATGATGCCCCCCTTGGACCACACCCGGCTTGCGTGCGTATTTCAGGCGCGGACAGAATTGTTTCATCGGTGAAATGACGGCGGCACCGCCCCGCGTCACAATGGAGCGATGATGGCTCCGCCCAATCCCTCCCCCCGCATTCTCGTCGTCGACGATGACCCGGGCCTGCGCGAGGTGCTGGTCGACTATCTGGGGCAGCATGGGTTTGAGGCGAAGGGCGCGGCCTCGGCGGCCGAGATGGACCGGCAGCTGGAGCACCGACCGCCCGATCTGGTGGTGCTGGACCTGATGATGCCGGGCGAGGACGGGTTGTCGGCCTGTCGGCGTCTGATCGCGCGCGGGGGGCCGCCGGTGGTCATGCTGAGCGCCATGGGCGAGGAGACCGACCGGATCGTCGGTCTGGAGCTAGGCGCCGACGACTATCTGCCCAAGCCCTGCAATCCGCGCGAACTGCTGGCGCGTATCCGGGCGGTGCTGCGCCGCCGGGCGGGGCCGGGCGGTGTCAGCGCGCCCCAGTCCGAGCCTGTGCTGGTCTTTGACGGACGCACGCTCAACCTGTTGCGGCGAGAGCTGACGCGGCCGGACGGCACCGTCACCCTCCTGTCGGCGGGCGAGTTCGCCCTGCTCAAGGCGTTTGCCGAGTCCCCGCGTCGGGTGCTGAGCCGGGATCAACTGCTGGAGAAGGCCCGAGGCGCGGACAGCGAGGTCTTCGACCGGGCCATGGATGTGCAGATCAGCCGTCTGCGCAAGAAGCTGGCCGATGCCGACGGGCGGGACCCGATCCAGACCCTGCGCGGCGAAGGCTATATGTTCGACGCCACAGTCGAGCGGCGGATGGAGCGGCCGGCATGAAGCGGCTGACCTCGCCCTCCATTCTGGTGCAGGTGGCGCTGCTGGTGGCGCTGGCGATGGGCCTGTCGCAAGCGCTGACGGCCGCCGCCATCCTGCTGATGCCCGAGCCCCGGCCCTCGGGCTTCGACCTCGCCGCCGCCTCGGCCGCCCTGAACGGGGAGCCGGCCCGAACGGCCGATGACCGACCCCTGACCCGGCGCATCACCGATCAGCCGGTGGCCGACGGGAACACCGTCGGGGACCCCATGGCACTGGCCCTGTCCCTCGCCCTCGCCCGCGTACTGGAGGTCGAACCCGGCGACGTGCGGGTCCGGGTCTTTCAACCCACCGACCGTCCGATCCCGGGCATGAGCGAAGGGTCGCCCGCCAGCTATGTCTTCACCCGGTCGCCGTCCGGGTCCGATGTCGCGATCAACGCCCCCAGCATCACATGGACGGAAAAGCACACGATCGAGCGGGCTGATCCCGGGCCGACCACCGCGCCCGCCAGCGGCTCGGCGACGATCACGGTCGACCGGGAGACGCGCCGGGTATTCGTCGTCGCCGACCAGCTGACCTTTGCTCCCTTCGCGGCCTCGCTCCGGCTGGAGGACGGGCGTTGGGCCACGGTCGAGCCGCCGCGCGACTGGCTGTCGCCCTGGCAGGCGCGCCTGCTGCTGGCCCTGTTCATCAGCCTGCTTCTGGTCGCGCCTGTCGTGTGGTTGATGGCGCGGCGGCTGACCCGTCCGATCCGCCTGTTCGCCGACGCCGCCCAGCGGCTGGGGGCCAATCCCGAGGCCGATCCACTGCCCGTCTCCGGCCCCAGCGAACTGCGCCGGGCGATCGGCGCCTTCAACGACATGCAGGCCTCGCTGCGGGCCCACATAGCCAACCGCACCCAGACGGTGGCGGCCATCGCTCATGACCTTCGCACCCCCCTGACCCGCCTGCGGTTCCGGGCCGAACAGGCCCCCGAAGCCCTGCGCGACCGGCTGGCGGCCGATGTGGAGGAGATGGACGCCCTGATCGCCCAGGCCATGGCCTATGTGCGCGGCGAGACCCGCCAGACCGCGCCCGAGCCCGTCGATCTGACGGCGCTGGTGGCCGACTGTGTGCGAGGCTTTGCCGAGACCGGGCATGCGGCGACGCTGGGGTCCGCGCCTCCGGTCACGATCCCGGGACACCCGACCAGCCTCCGCCGGGCCCTGACCAATCTGATCGCCAATGCCGTGCACTATGGCGGCCAGGCCGCGGTCAGCCTCGCGCAGACGCCCGACCGGGTTTCGGTCCATATCCGCGACACCGGCCCCGGCATTGCCTCCGATCGGATGGAGGAGGTGTTTCAGCCTTTCGTCCGGCTGGAGGGGTCCCGCAACCGCGCCACCGGCGGCGTCGGCCTGGGTCTGGCCGTGGCGCGCCAGATCGCCCGCGCCCATGGCGGTGATGTCGCCCTGTCCAACCGTCCCGGCGGCGGGCTGGAGGCAACCCTGACCCTGCCCCGCAGCGGCTGAGCGACACAATCCATCACTCCTTGTTACACGGCGGGGGTTGATCCGGAACGCGCCCGGTTCCATTGAAGCGCCAATCATAACATCGCTTCAGGAGCCCCGCCCATGACCGTCCGCGTCGCCATCAATGGATTTGGCCGTATCGGCCGCCTCGTCCTGCGCTCGATCGTCGAGCATGGACGCCGCGATATCGAGGTGGTGGCGATCAACGATCTGGGGCCGGTGGCCACCAACGCCCATCTGCTGAAATATGACTCAGTCCACGGGCGCTTCCCCGGCACGGTCGAGCACGGCGACGACTGGATCGACGTGGGCCTCGGCCGCATCAAGGTCACGGCCGAGCGCGACCCCGCCAACCTGCCGCACAAGGATCTGGGCGTCGACATCGCCTTTGAGTGCACCGGCATCTTTGCCTCCAAGGACAAGGCCTCGGCCCACCTGACCGCGGGCGCCAAGCGCGTGCTGGTCTCGGCCCCCGCCGACAATGCCGACAAGACCATCGTCTATGGGGTCAACCACGACACCCTGACGGCCGAGGACGTCGTAGTTTCGAACGCCAGCTGCACGACCAACTGCCTGGCCCCCATCGCCAAGGTGCTGCACGACCTGGTCGGCATCGAGCGCGGCTATATGACGACCATCCACGCCTATACCGGCGATCAACCGACGCTGGATACGATGCACAAGGACCTGTACCGCGCCCGCGCCGCTGGTCTGTCGATGATCCCGACCTCGACCGGTGCGGCCAAGGCCGTCGGCCTGGTCCTGCCGGAGCTGAAGGGCAAGCTGGACGGCTCGTCGATCCGCGTGCCGACCCCGAACGTCTCGGTCGTCGACCTCAAGATCGTGCCCGGCCGCGACACCTCGGTCGACGAGGTCAACGCCGCGCTGAAGGCTGCCGCCGACGGCCCGATGAAGGGCGTTCTGGCCACCACCACCGACCCGGTCGTGTCCATGGACCTGAACCACATCGCCGCCAGCTCGACCGCCGCCCTGCCCCAGACCCAGGTCATCGAGGGCAAGCTGGTCCGCGTGCTCAGCTGGTACGACAACGAATGGGGCTTCGCCACGCGCATGGCCGATACGGCGCTGGTGATGAGCAAGCTGATCTGATGGCGGGATCGGCGCGGCCACGGCTGGACCTCGCCCTTCAGGCCGCTGCCTTGGTGATGTCCGGTCTGGTTGCGGCGTGGGGTGTCAGCCTTGGCTGCTTTATCCGCAACCTGATCCAAGCCCCTCAGGCATTCTTTCCGTCAGCGAGCGGCTTGGTGCAATCAGAGGAACGGCTCCGGGGGTTCCGGCTCGAAGACGGTGTGATGCCCGCCGTCATGGCGCTGGTGCTCGTGGTCTGGGTCATCGCCTTGATACGCTTCGTGGCAGCCGATCCCCGCTCACCAATTCGTCTTGCTGGTGGCGGTCTCAGCCTCGCTGTCTTCGGCTGGGCTGCCTTCGAAACTTGGCGGATGGCCTGGCCGGTCTGCAATCCGATGTAGCAGGCACGCCCTGCCCAGTAGCGAGAACTTTGAATGACCTTCCGCACCCTCGACGACGTTCCTGGGTCCCTCTCCGTCGGGAGAGGGCTTGAGCGCACGGGAGCGTAGCGAGCGTCCTTGCGCGAAAGGGTGAGGGGCACACCTTCCCTTCGGCGTGAGCCGTCGCATCACCCCTGCCACGGCTTTCGCCAACTGACCCCGTCGCCCCTCATCCGGCGCTCACGCGCCACCTTCTCCCATCGGGAGAAGGGACATAGGGTACGCCTTCACACTCACCGGGCTACGAGCGAGGACAATGCGCGGAGCAGCCACCAGATCGATACTGATCGCGGGATTCGCGGTCGTCGCCTGCGCTGGCCCGTCTTCGGTGCAGTGGACCGAGGGGCCGGGCTACATCATCGAGCCGTCGGGAGCGTGTGGCGTCGCGGGCTTATGGCGTATGGCGCCTTCGCCGCTGAGCGAAGGGCGTACCGTCGTCGAGTTCATCAACCTTTCCGCGCAGTCTCAGAATGTCTCCGGCACCAGAATGGAGATCGACTGCGACACCCTTGGCGTCCGGATTATCGGTCAGGCCCGTTACGGTCAGATCGGCTCTCAGGCGGCGCTTGGAATGAGAGGCGACGACCAGTTCAATGTCCTGAATGGTAGCAACGCCGCTTTTCTGGATCCGGGACCATTCCGCGCCTCGGTAGCCACAGCTTGCCGTCTGCATCGAAGTCCCGACCGGGCTTCTGACTTCGCCAACCTCGACGAATTCGTTGAAGCGACAGGGCGCATCGATGAGGATTATTTCGCGAGAAAAAGCTGCATCGTCGCATCGGGTGCGCCAACGATTGTTGAGCCCGACTGACCCTTTTCCTTCACCCTTCGTTCGGGAAGGGATATCAACACCCGCCCCACCGCCGGAGACCCCATGACCTTCCGCACCCTCGACGACGCCAAAGACCTCGCTGGCAAGACCGCCCTCGTGCGCGTGGACTTCAACGTCCCGATGGAGGACGGCAAGGTCAGCGATGACACCCGGCTGCGCTCGGCCCTGCCGACCATCCAGCGGCTGCGCGATGCCGGGGCCAAGGTCGCGCTGCTGGCCCATTTCGACCGGCCGAAGGGCCAGCGGGTGCCCGAGATGAGCCTTCAGCCCGTCGTCGATGATCTGGAGCGGCTGCTGGGCGCGCCCGTGCGCTTTGCCGACGACTGCGTGGGCGATGCCGCACAGACCGCCATCGCCGATCTGGACGCCGGCGGGGTGATCCTGCTTGAGAATGTCCGCTTCCATGCGGGCGAGGAGAAAAACGACCCCGCCTTTGCCGCCGAACTGGCCGCGCTGGGCGACCTTTACGTCAACGACGCCTTTTCCGCCGCGCACCGGGCCCATGCCTCGACCGAGGGGCTGGCGCGTCTGCTGCCCGCCTATGCTGGCGAGGCGATGAAGCGCGAGCTTGAGGCGCTGGATGCGGCGCTGGGCCATCCGGTCAAGCCGGTGCTGGGCATCGTCGGCGGGGCCAAGGTCTCGACCAAGCTGGACCTGCTCAAGAATCTGGTCGGACGACTGGACCGGCTGGCCATCGGCGGCGGCATGGCCAACACCTTCCTGTTCGCGCAGGGGATCGACATCGGCGGTTCTCTGGCCGAGCGCGACATGGCCGAGACGGCGCGCGAAATCATCGCCGAGGCCGAGGCCAAAGGCTGCGAGCTGCTGCTGCCGATCGATGTGGTCGTGGCCACCGAGGTCAAGCCGGGGGCCGAGACCCGCACCGTCCTGGCCCGTGAAGAGATCGGCGCCGACGAAAAGATTCTGGATGCCGGACCGCTGACCGTCGAGAAACTGGTCAAGGCCATGGCCCTGTCGCGCACCCTGATCTGGAACGGCCCGCTGGGCGTGTTCGAGGTGTCGCCCTTCGATGCCGCCACCGTCAAGGCGGCCCAGGCCGCGGGCCAGTTGGCGACCAGCGGCGCCATCACCGCCGTGGCTGGCGGCGGCGACACCGTCTCGGCCCTGAACCACGCCGGTGTGGTCGATCAGATGACCTTCGTCTCGACCGCCGGCGGTGCCTTCCTCGAATGGATGGAGGGCAAGCCCCTGCCCGGCGTCGAGGCCCTACGCGCCTGACGAAACCCGATAAACGGCGCAATTCCTTGTTCCGGGACCGCCCTTGACGCTACCTTGGCCATAAGGACGAGGGAGTGCGGGCATGAGCGACGAGACCACCGGCAAGGATGACGTCTTCATCACCGGAGCGGCCACGCGGGTCAGGCCGGTGTCAAAAGGTCAGGGCTGCCTGATTTCGGCAGGTCTGCTGGCCGGGGCCTTTGTCGCCTTTTTCCTGCTGATGTTCATCGCGATGGGCGCCATAGACCTGATCGTCGGCGACGACGACCGCCAGTCCATTCGCGGCATCCTGCTGCTGACGGCCGGGGTGGCCGTCGTTGTCTGGGGAGCGGGCTGGGTGTTTCGCGGGAACACCCGCCGGGGCCTGCGCGAAGAGGTCGAGGCGCGTCTACCCGGCTTCACCGGACGCACCATTCCCGTCGGCCAGCTGCTCAATGGTCCGGCCGCTGCGGGCAAGCTGGAGGGCAAGTATCTGCTGGCTGTGGGGCAGGATCGCTTCCTGCTGATGCGCCACTTCCACAACACCGAGCATCTCGATGCCTTCCGGGCGCTGGTGATCGGTCAGTTCATCAATGCCTACCGCCCGGACGGACTGGCGCGGGTGATGGATTTCGCCATCCCCTATGGGAACATTCGCTCGATTTCAGTGGATGCCCTGACGCCGGAGCAGTTGCGCAAGGGGGCGTTCGGACGGGCGGTGGTTCATGGCCTCGCTTCGTGGGTCCTTGATGCCGCCTTCGGCACGCGCTCGACCCAGGACGTCAAGGCCGCCTTTATCCGCATCGAAATGATCGACGGCCAGTCGCTGGTCTTCTCGGTTCCCAGCCGGGTCAGCGCCGGTCTGGTGTCGGCGCTCGCCGCCTCCGCCGAACAGGCCAGTCGCGGCACCGGGCAGGAGATCAGCCTGGGCGAAGCCACCTGGGACGGCATCGAAACCCTGCTGTCGCGCAGTGGTCTGGTCGATGCCCCGAGCGACGGCTGGGACGACTTCTTTGCCAACCTGCGGCCGGATGGTCAGCGGGCGCGCAGTTTCGCGGGCCTCGCGGCCTGGCGCCTTCAGCAGGAGATGGACCGGGCCGCCGGTCGCACGCGACCCCTCCCGCCCGAGGCCCTGCCCGCCCCCGCGGCCCCGTCCTCGCACCCCGCGTCACAGAGCAACCGGATCACCCTGGCGCTGTGGGGGCTTGGGCTTCTGGCGCTCGCCACCCTGTTTATCGCGCTGAGCGACACCCTGCGTCGGGGCGGAAACGGCGATCTCGAGCTGGGCCTGATCGTCATCTTCGGCGGCATCGCCCTCGTCGTGGGGATCAATCTGTTCACCGCCCGCAGCGGCTGGCTGATGGCCGGGATCAAGAGTGTGCTCAGCCTGGGGCTGGCGGGCGTGCTCGCCTATGCTCTCGGCACCGACACCCTGCTGAGCCGGGGTCCGCTGAGCCCGGCCACAGAGGGGTTGGCCTCAGCAACGGCCGGAGTGTTCGGCCGGGAACACCGGCCCGGCGCCGCCCCTGAGCAGACCGCCCCGGCTGACGGCCCGACCGAGGAAGAGGCCGAAGCTGCGCGGATGGCCATGGAGGCGCGCAGGCAGGAAGAAGCCGCTGCTGCCGAAACGGCCCGTCAAGAGCAAGAGGCCCGCGAGCGTGCGGAACGCATCACCGCCGCCGAGGCCATCATCCGGCGCGTCTACGACGATGAGCTCAGCCTGTTCGGATCCCGCACCGAGCGGTCGGCCTGGCTGACCCCGGCCCTGTCGCGCCGCATCGATCAGGTCAACGCGGCGGCCAGCGCGTACGGCGGCGCGGGCGCTGTCGTCGGGTTCGATCCCCTGATCAATGGGCAGGACTTCGACCTCGCCAATTTTGACTACACCTCCCGCGAGACGGACTACGGCGTCGAGGTGCGAGTCCGGTTCACCAATTTCGAGACGCCCGTCGATCTGACCTTTGAGCTGGTCGAGACCGATGCCGGCTGGCGTGTCCGCCAGATCCGCTCTCGGGGGGAAAGCCAATGGACGGCTACGGGTCTTCTTGACCAGGCCGAAGTGGATGCGAGGGATTTCGAATGAGCCGCTCAACAAAAGCCCTTGTCGCCGGCGCCCTGTCCCTCGCCCTGGCGGGCTGTGGCTCCGTGCCGGACATCTGGCCGGCCAGAACGCCGTCTGCGGCCGCGCCCACCTCGGTCGCCAGTGCCGAAGCGCTGATCCGCTCCCTGTTCGAGGCGCCGAACTGGGAAGGCACGGGCGGCTCGCGAGCGGCGCGCCTCGCCTGGATGACCCCGGCACTGGCCGAGGCCTCGCTTCGGCTTGACGCCGCGACCGATGACATCGGCGTCGGCATGGAGCCCTCTGTGGGCAGCAACTACATCCATGTGACCGATGCCCGATATCAGACCCGGGCGACGCCCTGGGGGGCCGAGGTTCACGTCCGCTTCCAGAACACCCGCCAGCCGCGCGAGACCCGCTTCGAACTGGTCATGACTGATGCAGGCTGGCGTGTCGCCGACATCGTCGGCACCGACCTCGAGACCGGCCGGACCTGGCGCTACACCAACCTGATGGCTGAGACCTTTGCGGCCGTCGCGCGGGGCGAAGGCCCGCAGGACCCGTCCTGATTCCTTTGTAACACGGCGTGACTTCGACGCTTTCCCGCGTTACATCCTCGGCAAAAGATCAAGGCTCAGGAGGCTACCCCATGGCGCGCATCACGCTGCGACAACTGCTCGATCACGCAGCCGAGGAAGGCTACGGCCTGCCCGCCTACAACATCAACAATATGGAACAGGGTCTGGCGATCATGGAGGCGGCCGAGGCGGTCAACGCCCCCGTCATCATCCAGGCCAGCCGCGGGGCGCGCAGCTACGCCAATGACATCATCCTGGCCAAGCTGATCGACGGCCTGGCCGAGCTGTATCCGCACATCCCGGTCTGCATGCACCAGGACCACGGCAATGGTCCGGCCACCTGCGCCACCGCCATCCAGTACGGCTTTACATCGGTGATGATGGACGGCTCGCTGGAAGAGGACGCCAAGACCCCGGCCAGCTACGAATACAATGTCGACGTCACCCGCCGGGTCACCGAAATGGCCCACAGCTGCGGCGTCTCGGTCGAGGGCGAGCTGGGCGTGCTGGGCAGCCTCGAGACCGGCATGGGCGAGGCCGAGGACGGCCACGGCTTCGAGGGCAAGCTGGACCACTCGGCCCTGCTGACCGACCCCGATCAGGCCGTCGACTTCGTCCGCGAGACCAAGGTCGACGCCCTGGCCATTGCCATGGGCACCAGCCACGGCGCCTATAAATTCAGCCGCCAGCCCGACGGCGCGGTGCTGGCCATGAACGTCATCGAGGAAATCCACCGCCGGCTGCCTGACACTCATCTGGTGATGCACGGCTCATCCTCGGTGCCGCAGGACCTGCAGGACATCATCAACCAGTACGGCGGCCGGATGCCCCAGACCTGGGGCGTCCCGGTCGAGGAGATCCAGCGCGGCATCAAGCACGGAGTGCGCAAGATCAACATCGACACCGACAACCGGATGGCCATCACCGGCGCCATCCGCAAGGTTCTGGCCGAAAAGCCCGGCGAGTTCGATCCGCGCGCCTATCTGAAGCCCGCCAAGGAAGCCATGCGCAAGCTGTGCATCGAGCGCTACCAGCAGTTCGGCTGCGAGGGTCAGGCCTCGAAGATCAAGCCGCTGTCGACCGCCCAGATGGCCAAACGCTATGCCTCCGGCGAGCTCAATCCCCAGATCGGGGCCTCGTCCCGCGCGGCCTGATCACCAGCTGTAGCGGCTCTGGAAATAGTAGCGCACGTCGCGGGCGCGGCGCTCGGCATCGTCCAGTTCGTCCTGGGCCCGGCGCCAGTCGCGGATCGTGTCTTCGCGCTCGCGGCGTAGCTCCCGGGCACGGGACCGCGCGGCATCGCGGGCTTCCTCGGTCAGGTCCCGGTCCCGGGCCTGCCCCTCAAAATAGGCGATCTTATCGTCGAGGTCCGCGGCCCGGGCGCCCAGGCTGTCGATCCGGCTGCGCGCCTCACTGACCGCCTGCTCGGCCTGATAGATCTCTTGCCCATCGCTGAAGGCAGCCAGGAAGGCGCCCTCCATCGGGCCCCGGCACACGCCGGCATAGCCTTTGCCCCGGACCGCCTCGGCAAAGCCGCGCTCGGGCACGCAATAGCCCCGCAGCCCGTCCTCGCGCGCCGAGAAATAGGCACGGGAGTCCGGCACGACTCCGTATTTGGCACAGGCCTCCGCATGGGCCTCCAGCCGACTCTCCGACAGGCCGGCGTAGCCATCGCTATAGCCCTGCTCGCCCCATGCGCCGGCCAGACACTGGTCTTCGCTCATCGTGGCGCAGCTGCCCAGCGCCAGAAGCGCGGCCCCGCCAGCGCACGCCAGAAAAATGCGGTTCATGTGACCTCCCGGATCGGACAGCCGCCACCATGCCGAAGGTCAAGCTTCCCGGCAAATTCGGCACCCGCTATCGCCCGCCGCGGTGCATGCTAAGGTTACCCGACCCATGCCCGTGCCCACTCCTGACCTTGATGAAGACCTCGACGGGGCCACCGTGCTCGACGTCCAGGTCGACGCCCGCCATCCCCGGCTGGACAAGGCCCTCAGCGAGGCCCTGCCCGACGTCTCGCGCGCCCGGCTTCAGGCTCTGATCGCGGCGGGCGCCGTCACCCTCGACGGCCAAATCCTCTCGTCCGGTTCCAGATCGGCAGAGCCGGGGATATACCGCATCCTGATGCCGGCGCCCGTCGCCGCCGATCCGGAACCCGAGGATCTGGCCCTAACCGTCCTGTTCGAGGATGCGCACCTGATCGTGGTCGACAAGCCCGCGGGCATGGCCACCCACCCCGCCCCCGGCAGCGAGAGCGGCACCCTGGTGAACGCCCTGCTGCATCACTGCGGCGATAGCCTGTCGGGCATCGGCGGCGTGGCCCGCCCGGGTATCGTCCATCGCCTCGACAAAGGGACGTCAGGCGTCATGGTCGCGGCCAAGCACGACCGGGCCCATCAGGGCCTGACCGGCCTGTTCGCCGCGCATGACATCGAGCGCACCTATATCGCCCTGACCCGGGGCACGCTGACCCCCGAGCGTGGCCGGATCGAGAGCCGCCTCGGCCGCTCGACCAACGATCGCAAGAAGATGGCGGTCCTCAGGGTCGGCGGCCGCGAGGCCATCACCGACTATGTGGTTGAACGCACCTTCGGCCTGCCTGCGAAAGCCGGAGGCGCACCCCTCGCCGCGCGTGTCGCCTGCACCCTTCATACAGGCCGCACCCACCAGATCCGGGTCCATATGGCCTCAAAGGGCGCCCCGCTGCTCGGCGACCCCGTCTACGGGTCTGGCCCCCCGGCCGGCGCGGTCCGCGACGCTATCGCGGCCGCCGGCCTGACCCGTCAGGCCCTGCACGCCGCCATCCTCGGCTTCACCCATCCGATCACCCATGAGCCCTTGCGGTTCGAGACATCCCCGCCCGAAGACATGACGGCTCTTCAGGCACGGCTTGAAACCCTCTGAGAACAGGAGTGCCCATGATCGACCCCGATATCCGCAACAATACCGACGCCCACCGCTACGAACTCAACGTGGACGGCCTGACCGCCACCGTCGCCTACAATCTGACCGGCCCGAACCTGATGATCACCGAGACCCTGGTGCCGATGGCGCTGGAGGGACGCGGCATCGCCAGTCGCATGGCCCGGCACGTCACGGACGACGCCCGTGAACGCGGTCTCGTAATCCTGCCGGTCTGTACCTTCTTCGGCCACTTTTTCCAGAAGCACCCGGACCAGTCTGATGTCGTCCATCCCGACTATCGCAAGGCGCTCGGCCTCGCCTAAGTCTTGAAAAGCAACGGACCTGAGAATATACTCCGCCCAGTTGATCGTGGCTTCGGCGCCACGGCCCGTCGCGGCTGTGACAATGCGCCCCTAGCCAAGGGGGCAACCGATCCCCACGTCGGCTGTTGAGGGGTGAGGCGTCGGTGCACAATCTCGTGGCCGTCTCCGCAGGACCCGCTCGTTTTTGAGGTCGGAGGGACCATATGACTGCCAAGCCAAGCCTCGCGATCATGTCGCCTGAACAGGGACTGTCGCGCTACCTTTCGGAAATCCGGAAGTTCCCCATGCTCAGCAAGGACGAAGAGTTCATGCTGGCCAAGCGCTGGGGCGAACACCAGGACACCGAGGCCGCCCACAAACTCGTCACCTCCCACCTGCGCCTCGTGGCCAAGATCGCCATGGGCTATCGCGGCTACGGCCTGCCGATCGGCGAAGTGATTTCCGAGGGCAATGTCGGCCTGATGCAGGCGGTCAAGAAATTCGATCCGGACAAGGGCTTCCGCCTGGCGACCTACGCCATGTGGTGGATTCGTGCCTCGATCCAGGAATACATCCTGCGCAGCTGGTCGCTCGTCAAAATGGGCACGACCGCCGCGCAGAAGAAGCTGTTCTTCAACCTGCGCAAGGCCAAGAGCCAGATCTCGGCCTTCGAGGATGGCGACCTGCATCCGGAACATCTCGCCGCCATCGCCACCAAGCTGGGCGTCAGCGAGGAAGAGGTCACCAATATGAACCGCCGCCTCGGCGGCGACGCTTCGCTCAATGCGCCGCTGCGCGCGGATGGCGAAAGCGAATGGCAGGACTGGCTGTCCGACGATACGGCCGTCAGCCAGGAAACCCAGTTGGCCGAAAGCGAGGAACGCGACATCCGTGTCGGCCTGCTGCAGGAGGCGATGGAAGAGCTGACCGATCGCGAAAAGCACATCCTGACCGAGCGCCGCCTCAAGGACGATCCGGTCACGCTCGAGGAACTGGCCGGCCAGTACGGCGTCAGCCGTGAACGGGTGCGCCAGATCGAGGTTCGGGCTTTCGAAAAGCTGCAGAAGGCCATGCAGGCCGCAGCCACCGAGCGGAATCTGGTCGACGCCTGATCGGCATCACCGCCGCGCCTATCCGGCCTTCTTCAGACCCTCGACCGGCTTCGGCAGCGCCAGAAGCTGGCCGATGGGCGCGGCCAGGCTGGCCTTGGTCGCGCCGCCGGACGCCAGAGTGACCTCCAGCGCGCCAACGGCGACGACCAGCCGGCTGTCGGCAACCTTGAGGGCCAGCGCCTTGAGCGTCTCGGCCTGCTGTCGGATGGAGCGCACCGCCTGGGGCGGATCGTTGTCGAACTGATCCAGCGCCGCCGCCAGAATCTTCATGGCCTGGTCGCGGATGGCGATGGCTTCCGCCTCCGCCCCCATGGCGCGGTCGCTCTTGCGCTTGCTCGGCCCGGCGTATTCACCCGAGTTGAATCGCCTGCGGTCCGGCCCGACATAGCTGACACCTTCGACCCAGTCCCGGGGCTTCAACGCCACATTCTCGACCCGCTTGATCAAATCGGCACTGGTGAAGGGTTTGCGCAGAAACTCATGAACGCCCACGTCGCGCGCGCCCTTGATGGTCGTGGCCGTCGCCTCGGACGTCACCATGATCACCGGCACCCGCCGACAGGCCATGTGCGACCGACGCAGGGTTCGCGTGAAGCTCTCACCATCCAGATGAGGTCCTGACCGCTCGGTGAAGATCAGACCCGGATCCAGTGCCCCGGCCACCTGAAGCCCGCGCGCCTCCGTGGCCTCGACCACCACCTCGCGCGCGCCCAGACTCTTCATCAGATCGGTGATCAGACGTGCAGCATGGGCATTGGGGTCAATGATCAGCACCCGGCCGACAGTAGGCTCAAGACGCGCCAGAAATCGTCTGTCGGGAATCAGCACGCAGGGACCTCGCGAAACGAACCTCCCATACCTAGCCGCAACGCGTTAAAGTCCCATTGAAATGCAGGGCTTGCGCTCAGCCGTGGAACGGGTCCTGCATCAGGATGGTGTCGTCCCGCTCCGGACTGGTCGACAGCAGCGCCACGGGTGCCCCGATCAGCTCCTCGATCCGGCGCACATATTTGATCGCCGCCGCCGGCAGATCCTTCCACGAGCGCGCGCCCTGGGTGCTCTCTGACCAGCCCTCGACCGCCTCATAGATCGGCTCGACCTCGGCCTGGGCCTTCAGTCCGGCGGGCAGATAGTCCAGCGTCTCGCCACCGACCCGATAGCCCGTGCAGATGTTCAGTGTCTCAAAGCCGTCCAGCACATCCAGCTTGGTCAGGGCGATCCCGTGCATGCCGTTGATGGCGATCGACTGGCGCACCAGCACGGCATCGAACCAGCCACACCGCCGCGGGCGACCGGTCACTGTACCGAACTCGCGGCCCCGCTCCGCAATCCGGCGTCCGGCCTCGTCGAACAGTTCCGTCGGGAACGGCCCCTCACCCACCCGGGTCGTATAGGCCTTCACGATGCCGAGCACATAGCCGACCGAGCGCGGCCCGAGGCCCGAGCCCGCCGCCGCCTGTCCCGCCACCGTGTTCGAACTGGTCACATAGGGATAGGTGCCGTGGTCCACGTCCAGCAGCGACCCCTGCGCGCCCTCGAACAGGATGCGCTTGCCGTCGCGGTGGGCCTGATCCAGCAGGCGCCACACCGGCTGGCCGGCATATTTCAGCACCTCGGGTGCGATGGCCAGCAGCTCGGCCTTCAGCCCGGGCACATCCACCTCCGGCAGGTCCAGACCCTTCCGCAGGGCATTGTGGTGCGCCAGCAGGCGGTCGATCTTCGCGTCCAGCGCATCGGGATCAGTCAGGTCGCCGACGCGGATCGCCCGCCGCCCGACCTTATCCTCATAGGCCGGACCGATGCCGCGCCCGGTCGTACCGATCTTGGTGGTGCCCGCCTGGGCCTCGCGCGCCTGATCCAGATCCCGGTGCAGCGGCAGGATCAGACAGGCGGTCTCGGCAATGGTCAGCAGCTCGGCGGTGATCTTGACGCCCTGGGCCTCGATCCGCGCGATCTCGTCGCGCAGCGCCCACGGGTCGATCACCACGCCATTGCCGATCACGGACGGCTTGCCCTGCACCACGCCCGACGGCAGCAGGCTCAACTTGTAGGTGACATCACCGACGACCAGGGTGTGTCCGGCATTGTGACCACCCTGAAACCGCACGACCCAGTCGGCCCGGTTCGACAGCCAGTCGACGATCTTGCCTTTGCCCTCGTCGCCCCACTGGGCTCCGACCACCGTCACATTCGCCAAGGGTCACTCTCCGCTTCCAACGCGGGCCGAGCCTATAGCCGGGGAATCGTCCGGTGTCGCCTCAAGTCCGGCGATTATTCAGCGATCGCCGTCGCAAAGGCCCAGTCCAGCCACGGTGTCAGGGCCTCGATGTCGGCCACGTCGACCGTGCACCCGCACCAGACCCGCAGACCCGCCGGCGCATTGCGATGTCCCTCGACGTCGAACGCCGCGCCTTCAGCCTCCAGCAGGGCCTTCATCCGCATCACCAGATCGCGACGGCGCTCCTCGTCCATCACCATAACGCGGGGATCGACGATCTTCAGACAGACCGAGGTGGTCGAACGCGTCGCCGGGTCGTCGGCCAGCCAGTCGATCCAGTCCGTCCGCTCCACCCAGTCCGCCAATGCCGCTGCATTGGCCTCGGTCCGAGCAAGAAGGGTCTTCAGCCCGCCCACGCGCCCGGCCCACGCAAGGGCGTCGATCCAGTCCTCGATCGTCAGGACGGAAAAGGTGTTGATCATCGATCCGGTCGCCAGCGCCCGGTCGAATCCCTTGTCGTTCCGTAGCCTCAAAACCTTGGGCACCGGGCGGGGCGGTACAAATCCGTCCAGCCGCGCAATGGCCCGGGGCGACAGCGCCGCTACCCCCAGCCCCGCCTCACCGCCCAGCGCCTTCTGGAAGCTGAAGGTCACCACATCCAGCCGTTCCCACGGCAGGGCCATGGCAAAGGCCGCCGAGGTCGCGTCACAGATCACCAGCCCCTCCCGGTCCGTCGCGATCCAGTCCGCACCGGGCGCGCAAACGCCCGAGGTCGTGCCATTCCACGGAAAGACCAGATCGGCCTTCGGATCGACGCGGCTTACATCCGGGAACCGGCCCCACGGCGCTTCCAGGATCTCGGGCTCCAGACCCAGATGATCGCGCACATCGGTGGCCCAGACCTTGCCGAAATTCTCGAAAGCCATGACCTGTACCGGTCGCTCGCCCAGCAGGTTCCACAGCGCCGCTTCCACCGCCCCCGTGTCCGAGCCGGGCACATAGACCAGCGACCAGTCGTCCGGCACCTCCAGCACCGTTCGCGTCAGCGTCAGCCCCTCGGCAAAGCGCGCCACCACCTCGGGCGCCCGGATGCCCCGGCCCAGCAGATCAGTCGGCAGGGCCTCGATCGCCCACCCCGGGCGCTTGGCCGTCGGCCCCGCCGAAAACCACGGCCGTTGCGGCTTCACCTTAGGCCGTTCCACGCCGGTCACAGGGCACGCTTTCGCAGTGCCTCGGCCGCCCTGGTCAGCTCCGGCACATCCTCGCCCGGCAACTGGATCATCAGCCGCACCTTCAGGTCGCCGCGCCGGCCGCCGGCAAAGGCGCCCTTGCCCTTCAGCCGCATCATCTGGCCCGAGTTCGATCCCTTCGGCACCGTCAGATTGACCACGCCGTCCGGTGTCCGCACGGCCACCTTGCCGCCCAGCACCGCATCCGACAGCGGCACGGCCAGATCCATGGTCAGGTCCGCGCCATCGCGCTGGTAAAGCGCATGCGACGCGATCTTCAACTCGATCAGGGCGTCTCCGGCCGGACCACCGCGCGGCGAGGGCACGCCCTGCCCCTTCAGCCGGATCATCTGACCGTCGTCGGCGCCCTTGGGGATCGTCACATCCAGCGTCCGTCCGTCCGAGAACTGGATACGCCGGGTCGAGCCCTGGATGGAGTCCTCCAGACTGATCTCCAGACTGGCCCGGACGTCCTGGCCCCGCGCGGGCCCACGGGCAGCTCCGCCCCGGGGCCGTGCGCCTCCACCGCCGAACATGCCGCCAAAGATGTCTTCCAGATCGATGTCGTCGAAGGTCGTGCGGGCGCCACCACCGCCAAACCCGCCACCGGGAGTGCCGCCCGCGCCGCCCCGGAACCCCCGGTACTGCTCACGACCGTCAGCATCGATCTCGCCCCGGTCGAACTTGGCGCGCTTCTCGGCATCGCCCAGCAGGTCAAAGGCTGCTGTGATCCGCTTGAACCGGTCCTCGGCCGCCGCGTCGCCCGGGTTCTTGTCGGGGTGAAAATCCTTGGCCAGCTTGCGAAAGGCCTTCTTGATTTCATCCGCGCTCGCGCCCCGGGAAACACCCAGTTCCTGATAGGGATCGCCTGCCACGGTTGATCATCGCTCCTGATAGCTCAAGGCCATCAGTTAGGGCATGCCACCGCCTTCGCAAAGGGGCGCGACCGCTTCCGGGCCCCATATGCCGTGGATGGAGGCCTGCGACACCTCAAAGCGCCCCGCCTCGCACCCGCTCGGAAAATCCACGGCCCGGTCCGCATCGGAATACAGCCACTCTGTGCCCGTGACCTCGACCGCGCGTCTCTCGACATCGCCGTCCAGAATTCGCAGTCGGAACCGCAGCGGATCAACCGGCGCGGCCTCCCCGTCCCAGCTGTCGCCACCCGTCCGCGTCCGCGCGATCCAGCCCAAGGCCAGTCCGCCTTCCTCCGCTCGAGCGGTCAGATGCACCGGCCGCCAGGGTCGCTCCGCCCGCCCCGTCAACACATGGGTCACCTCGGTCACGAACGGCCCCGACGGCACCGCGCCCCCGGCTCCGGCCCGCCACAGCAGCGGCAGTCCGTATTCCTCACGCATAGCGCCCAGCGCGACCAGACTGTCATCCAGAAAGACGACGGCCGCCCCGACCAGCGCGCCCGCTTCCGCCTCCGGCTCGCCCCCGCCCTGCCCGCGCAACAGCCCGCTCAGCCGCCAGACGTCGCCGCCGACCAGCTCTGCCGTCCGGTACTGGATCACCTCCCAGCCCGCCCCGGTTTCGACTGCCACCGCATTGGCCCCGGCCAGCACCGCCAGCCTCTCGCGGCTCTCGGGGACCCGCCCTTCGACGTGCACAGTCACGGAGGCCCTTTCATCCCAGCGCCCGCACACGCCGGGCATCAGGGGTTCGGTCAGCACGCCCACGCTGGCCGGCGCACGCGCAAGCCCCCGCAGGGTCTGGCCTGTGGCATCCGGCCCCGCTGTCACCGCATGACGCGACCAGGGATCGACCGCGACCGCCGCCACGACGCCGCCCTCCGACCGCCCGACCAGCGGCGGCAGTTCCAGAATTCGCAGCCACGGCGCGCCCGACGGCCCCGAGCGATCCGGCAGCCGCCAGACCGGCGTCCCGTCCTCGATTTCCATCACTGGAACCGGGACCAGCACCGCCCGCGCCGCCTCGTCCAGGGCGATGCGCTCCACGCGCCACAGATCATCCTCGCCGACCATCTGCACCCGGTCCCCGGGCTCCAGCGTCAGCGCCTGCAGCGGCCCCAGCATCAGGGTCCGGCGCTCGACGCCTTCCAGTCCCGCCGCCAGCCTTGCCGCAAACCGCCGCGCCTGCCCTTCGTCGCAGACGGCCGGCAGGTCGACATCCAGCCCCGCGACCGCATCGCCTCCTTGGTCCCGGCTCAGCGTCACCGATCCGGTCTGATAGTCATCTGCCAGGTTCAGATACCGCACCCGTACCCGATCGGGGTTCTCGTCCACCGTGCGATCGCGGACTTCGGCACCCCCTTCGTCCGGCAAGGCCAGACCCTGCGGATCGATCGTCACCACCGGGCCATCGTCGTCGGCCCTCAGCGTCAGCTGCCCCCCCGCCTCGCTTACCACCAGCCCCAGTCCTGAGACCAAAGGCGCCAGCGCCTCGCGCACACTCATCGGGCGGTCGATCACATAGCCCTCGATCCGGTCCCGCACAGGCCCGATCACCGGCTCCTCCTCCGGCCCGATCCGTCCCGCCAGATCGGCCAGCAGGCCTTCGGTCTCGCCCAGCAACCGTCCGTTCAGCCAGTGACCGCTGTGCCAGGCCGGGGCATCGGCCCACAGCTCCGGCTGCCCCGGAAAGGCGGGCCACGGCCGCGCGTCCCAGCACCAGGCATCGGCCCCCTCGACCATCCGCCCGCCATAGACGCCCGACACCGGATTGGCCTCGCCGTCATCCAGATGGTCCAGCACCGCTTCCAGCGCCCGGCGCTGCATCCGGTCATCCCGCGCGCCGCTGGACCCGGGCGGCAGCGCGCTCTCGGCGCTCTTCGGATCCTGAAACAGATTGGGGGCATTGCCGCCTCGGTCGACCGCCGCACAGCCGAACTCGGTCAGCCGGATCGGCTTCATGCCCGGCACCCAGGCGGTCGGGCTGGCCGACCTCGCACCGCCGGGCCGATCATGGTGCGCATGGCTCCACCAGCCCTTCAGGTCCTTGGCCCGGAACACCCAGTCCTCGCCATGGGCCAGATCGGCAATCGGCGTCCGCTCCTGCGCCGCACGGTCCGCCTCATCGGCATAGAACCAGTCGAAATGCTCGCCCCCCGCCGTCTGCATGGCCAGATAGGCGGGGTCATCCGGCCCCGCGTACATCTCCGCATCCAGCCCGCCGTCCCCCGCGCGCCAGTCGCCCAGCGGCGGGTACCAGTCGATACCCACATAATCGAGCGCCGGGTCGGCCCACATCGGGTCCAGATGGAACATCACATCGCCCGAGCCATCGTCCGGCCGATGCCCGGAATACTCCGACCAGTCCGCGGCATACGACAGGGCCACCCCCGGCCCGACAATCGCCCGGCACTCGGCCAGCAGATCGCAAAAGGCCTCGACGGCCGGATAGCCGCCGCCCGTGTCCCGACTGGTCGTCAGCCCCCGCATCTCCGACCCGATCAGCACGCCATCGGCCCCCGTCTCCGCCGCCAGCGCCGCATAGTGGCGCGCCAGCCGCCGCAGGCCCCATCCGTCTTCCGCGCCGAACACCGCCGCGACATCGGCCCCCGCCGTCGCCGGACTTTCAGCCACGATCCGTCCACGCCAGGGATAGGCCGCCTGCTCCGCCCCGCCATACGGATCGCTCAGCCCATTGCCCGGCGGTATGTCCATGAAGACGAACGGGTACAGCGTCACCTCCAGACCCCGGGCCTTCAGCTCCGCCACCGCCTGCCGCACGGCGCCGTCCGAAGGCGTCCCGCCATAGGCCGGAGCCCCGCCGACCTCGCTGACCAGATGCGCCGTCGCCCGGTCCAGCCCGGCCACCGACCAGTCCAGCGGCACCGTCGGCTTGTCGCGCCGCTCCACCCCCGGTCGGATGGTGCAGTGCCCGGCCCTCAGATCATCTCCGAACCAGCCGATCACCAGACTGACCCGCTTCAGGTTCGGACAGGCCGCCGTCAGCTGATCCAGCGACACGATCAGGTCCGGCCGCCCCTCGGCCGTGCTCACATTCTCGACTTCGGTCCGGGTCAAGCCGGTGCGCCGCACCACCGGCTCGGTGGCCAGCACGAATTCCCCCGCTCCGGGGATCAGGCAAACCCCCTCCAGCCGGTCCTCCAGCGCAGGTGCCCCACCCGCAGGTCGCCGAAACACCTCGAACGCCAGCTGCGGCACGCGATTGCCGAACGCCGCCAGCGGCAGGTCCTCGAACACCACATAGGCCGTCCCGCGATAGGCCGGCGCCGACCCGACTCCCTCGACCGCCTCGATCAGCGGATCGGGCATCTGGTCTTCGGTCCCCCGATGGATACGCAGGGTCGCGCCGGCCCGGTCCAGCGGTTGCCCGTCGGCCCAGATTCGCCCGATCCCGTCGATCGGCCCCTCACAGACCGCGACGGCAAAGCTCAGCGAATAGGCATAGGACTCCGTGCGCGGCCCGCCCTTGCCGCCACCCTGCTCGTGCCGCTGTTCCAGAAATCGCGCCGCCCAGATCACCTGACCCGCCACCCGCGCCCGGCCCAGCACCAGCGCCATCGGCGCCCCCTCTGCGGTCGACTGCAGCCGGATCGCCTGCAGCCTCGGGCCCACCTGTCGCGCCGGTCCCAGACCGGCCACCAGCCGCTGGTCCAGCATGCCGCCCAGCGCCCGGCCGATGGCCTGCCCGACGCCCCCGCCCAGAGCCTGACCCAGTCCTCCCAGTACGGCCTGCGCCATGCTGTCTCCTCACGTTTTCAGAATATGCGCTCGGGCCAGGTGAAGGCCGCCGCCCGCTTCTTCAGCCACCAGTCGCCCATCCAGCTCTCGATCACCGACCGGCCCCAATAGGCGTGGATCAGTCGCGGCTCGGGCGGACCGACCGCGCTCAGGATTCCGCAGTGTTTGACCGGCACATCGGCCCGCATGCGGAACAGCAGGACATCGCCCGGCCGTGCCGCCTCAACCTCGATCTCGATCAGCCACCGCCGCGCTGCCAGCAGCAGCGTCTCCGCCCCGCACGCCTCCGCCCAGTCCGGCGAATAGGGCGGCAGGACCTCGGGCTCCGGCCCGATCACCTCACGCCAGACGCCCCGGATCAGTCCCAGACAGTCCGCCCCCTCGCCCCTGAAGCTGGCCTGGTGGCGGTAGGGCGTCCCGACCCAGCCTCGGGCGGCCTCCAGCGCTGCCGCCCTCACCGGCGGCTCCGGCCATCGTGCCGGCCTCCATCCACTGGGTGCGCAGCGATGAAGTCGTCGCCCGGGATATCCGGAAAGCCCCGGAAATTGACCCCGTTGGCAAACGTCCCGACACAGGTTTCCCACCGCTTGTCGCAACGCACGCCGGGATGGGCCTCGAGGTCCACCCTGCATCGCCCGTCGCCCAGCCGCGCCTCGCACAGCCGCCCATAGGTCCGACCGATCCGCCGATCCAGCGCCGCCAGCGGTCCCTCCAGCTCGACCGTCAGCCGCCCGCCGTCGCGCTTCAGCGCGCGGATACGCCCGACCCACAGCCGCACCTTCAGGTCCGGCCGTGTCCAGTCCACGCGCCACAGCTCAACCCGCGCCCGATCAAATAGCCCCGCCCCGACGGCCGCCTCGGCCAGGGCATCCTCGCCCTCACCCAGATGACCGGCCAGCGTCAGACTGCCGGGCTCGAACCCGGCCTCGCCGTCGCGCGCACCGGCCTCAAACCCCTCGACCGGCGAACAGGGCGTGCCGTCCACCTCCAGCGCCCGGTCATGATCGGTGAATCCCAGCTCGACCCCGTCCGCCCGCGTCACCCGCCAGGCATGGCACAGGGTTGCCGCCCCGGACTCGATCCGGGCGGCCATCTCTCCAGGAATGTCGCGCATGGCTCAGACCCGGATCTCGATCAGCGGCATGGCCACCATCCGCCCGCTGCCAAAGCTCTCCAGCGTGATCTCCAGACGGTCCGCATCGAACCGCACCGGCGTGTCGAACCGGAAGCCTGCGGTGATCTCCGCCCCCTCGTCCGGCGCGGTCGCAAACGTCACGTCACCCGTCGTGACATCGACGCTCCACCCCTCCAGCGCTTCGGTACCGTCCACGGCAACCCGGACCGTGCCCTCGACCGGCTTGGCAATCTGCCGCATCTGATCGCCATAGGCCTTGGCCAGCGTGAACTGCGTCGTGACCCCATCCCCTGTGCCGATCGCCTGATCGCCCGGGCCGGGCTCGGCTCCGGGCACACAGGATTTGAAATCGGCAAAGTCCCGGAACCGGAACCCGTACAGCCGCCCCTGACGCGCTTCGAAAAAGGCCGTCAGCGCCGCCATGTCGTCCAGAGACCGCAGCCCCGACCCGATCAGATACCGCCGTCGGCCACTGGCCCAGGGGGTCGACCGCCGCTCATGACCCGAGGCCAGCGTCACGACCTCCGTCCGACGCTCCACCCCGCCCGTCGAGCCGAAGGCCAAACGAGCGGGCAGGCTCACTTCATGAAAACTCATCGTGCTCCCCTCAGTAGCGGCGCGCGCCCAGCGCCACCGCGCGGGCCAGCGCCTGGGCGATCTGGGTCTCCGAGCGCAGCAAGCCCGGCGCCCCGCCCTCGACCTTCAGGTTCAGCACCAGGCCGGGCCCCTCGACCCCGCCGACAACGCCCGCCTGCGAGGGTCGGAACACCTCCGGCCCACGCTCGCCGACCAGATAGGCCCCGCCCGGCATCACCGGTCCCCCGTCCGCCCGCGTGCCCGAGAACAGCCCGCCGACCGCACTGGCGAGCGCCTCGCCCAGCCCGGCGCCACCGCCGCTCATCAGGGTGCCGACTGCCGAATTGGCCGCCGCCAGCACCGCCCGTGCCAGTTCCGCAAGCGTAATCTCTCCGTCCGCCGCCGCCCGCGTCAGCGACGCCGCCAGACTCTCACCCGCCCGGTCAAAGGCCTGCTCGATCGACCGCGCCGCACGCTCGGCCGGTTCTTTCAGGCTCTCCAGCGCGGCCGTCGCCTCGGCGGCCTCCAGCGGCACGGTCTCCAGCCCCGACGGGCCAAATGTGTCCGTCATGCTCTTGCTCCCTCGTCAGGCCAGTCCCGGCTCAGTCGGTCAAATTCCGCGCGGCCCAGCGGCGGCGTCTGCCCCGGCATCAGGGTCAGCGCCTGCCATTCCGCAATCGACAGGGCCCAGAAGGCGCCGGGCGTCAGGCCCAGCCGGGCCGCCAGCCTCAACCGGCTCGCCCAGACCTCCGTCATCCCTCGCCTCCACCCACAGCGGCAAAGGCCTGCGCCACAGCCTCGGCCGCGACCTGCGGGGAAATCGAGGCCCGGTCCAGCCGCCCGGCCAACTCGTGCTCACCGCCCCCGTTCAGCAGCGCCGCCAGCACCGCCATCAGGTCCCGCGCCGTCGGCCGTCGCAGCCGCTCGACCAGACCCTCGACCCCCGACACCGCCAGCGCGGTCTCGATCTCGGCCAGCGCCCCCAGCGTCAGGCACAGCCGACGCGACGACCCGTCCAGCTCGACCAGCACCTCGCCCCGCGCCCCATTGGCCATCCGCATCAGATCGCCTCGAAGGTCAGTTCACCGGCGCTTGCCAGGCTCAGCGCAAAGCTCGCCTCGCCGTCGTGCTCGCCGGCATATTCCAGCGCCGAGACCACGAACCGCCCTTCCAGCCGGCCGAAGTCGGGCACGATCACCTGCCAGCGGTCCGTGCTCTGGGCAAAGAAGGCCTCGCGGATCCGCGCATCCGACGCCGCATCGCGGAAGATGCCCTGACCCGCGATAGCCGCCGTGCGCACCCCCGCCCCGGCCAGCAGTTCGCGCCAGCGCCCGGCGCTGTCCGCATCGGTCACATCGACGGCGCGCGCATTCAGCGACACCGTCCGCGCCCGCAAGCCCGCCACCGTCAGAAAGGTATCGGGGTCCGTCTCGATCTTCAGCAACAGGTCCTTGCCGCTCTGGGCCGCCATGGGACTCTCCTCGATTGTCGTGGGGTTGTCAGATGTCCTGGGTCACCGCGCGCACGCGGATCACGGCCCAGGTCGTCAGTCGGTCATCGGCGGCAAAGACGTCGCTCAGCGGCACCTCCAGCTTCAGGCTGCGCACCCCGTCGGTCTCGATCACCGCGCCGCTCAGGCTGAGGCGCACCGCCGCCGCCACCGCCCGCGCCTCCTCCGTCCCGCAGAACCTCGAGGCGACGATCAGCGTCAGCTGATGTTCCACCGCTCCGCCGCCCCCTGCCACCGGTCGGCTCTGGCTGCGTCCCAGCTTCACATGCGGATAGACCGGGTCCGGCGGCGCCGCATCCCAGACCCGCCCGCCTATCAGCGCGTCCAGCGTCGCATCCGCCTTCAGCCGTGCGAGGATGCCCTTCTGCAGGGCCAGCTCATGGCTCATGCCAGCCGCTCCAGCTCAAGGTCGGTTTCCGCCGGGCCGGTCGCCACCGCCAGGATGCGCCAACGCACCCCCTCGAACTCCAGCACCCGCCCCGCATTCAGACGCGGGTCCAGCCCCGTCGTCACCCGCCACGTCTCGATCCGCTGCTGGCCGTCCGGACCGCTCCGGCGTCGCCCCCCGACCTTGCCGGGGTTCAGCCAGATCTGGCCCAGCAGTTCATAGGTCCGCGCCTGCCCGCCATAGGGCGTCTCGGTCACGGTCACCGCATACAGGGCCGCCAGCACCCGCCGCGCGGCCGCGCTCAAAGCCGCACCATTCGATAGGGCGCGATCCACGCATCGACGGCCTGCGCCGTCATCTCCGCCAGCCCCCGCTCATGCGCGATCAGGGTCAGCATCATCACGGCCAGCCTCAGCGGCGCGGGACTGTCGGCGTCCAGCGCCTGATCCACCTCACCCTCGACCCGCGCCTGCGCGGCCTCGATCAGGGTCTGGATCAGACCATCCTCGCCGTCATGCCCGACGCGCAGAAAGGCCTTCGCCTCGGCCAGGGTCACCGGTGCGGTCATTGAATTCTCGCTTCGCTTGAAAGTGGCGAGTGTCGAGTGACGAGTGGCGAGTTCGCCTGCTCACTCCCGACAGCTCGCGTCTCACCCGTCCGGCCAGCGACGAGCGGCTCTCGCCACTCGTCACTCGCCACACGTCACTCCGCGTCTAGGATGCGGAGAACTTCATCACCTTGATGGCGTCGAAATTCTGCACGCCCCCGCCCACGCGCTTGGTCGTGTAGAACAGCACATAGGGCTTGGCGGAATACGGGTCGCGCAGCACCCGCACCCCCGCCCGGTCGACGATCAGATAGCCGCGCTGAAAGTCCCCGAACGCGATCGCTGCGGCATCCGCGCCGATGTCCGGCATGGTCTCGATCTCGGTCACCTGATAGCCCAGCAGGCTGGCCGTATCCCCCGGCCGCTGCGCCGGCTGCCAGATATAGTTGCCGTCCCCGTCCTTGAACTTGCGCACCGTCCCCACCGTCCGGCGGTTCATGACAAAGCGCGCATTCGGCCGGTACAGCGCCTTCGGCGCATAGATCAGATCGATCAGCCGGTCGGTCGGGTTCGATGCGGGAAACGCTCCGGCGGCCCCGCTGGCGACATAGCCGATCTCGCCCCATTCCTGACCGCCGTCCTCGACCCGATCATAGTCGAGGAAGCCGCGCGGCTTGTTGGTGCCATCACCGTTGACGAAGGCCTCGGTCTCCTGGGCCGAGAACGCATCCTCGACCTCGGCGGCCAGCCATTCGTCCAGATCGATCAGCGCATCATCCAGCAGGCTCTGGGTCGCGGCAGGGCAGGCGTACAGATCCGCCGACGGAAACTCCAGCAGCGCCAGGGTCGCCGGGTCCGTCTCGGGCCGGGCCGCCGTTTCCGCCACCCAGCCGGCCTCGACCCCGGCGGTCGAAACGGGCTTTCTGAACACGCCCGAGCCGACCGTCCGCACCGTCGCAATCTCGCGCATGGGCGAGCCCGCCATCAGCCGCCGCTCAATGGCCCGCTCCGTCTCCGGCGGCACCACATAGCCGCCCGAGCTCGGCCCCGAAGACAGCCCTGCCTTCAGCTCCAGCCCCACCGTCGACCCGCCCGACATATAAGCCGCGAACGCCGATTTCATCTCCTCCCCCTTCATGGGGGAGGTGGCGGCAAAGCCGCCAGAGGGGGCAACCCCATCACCCAGTTGCGGCCGCCTCGTCTCGCTCAGCGCCCGGTCCAGCCGCGCCTGGGCCGAGCCGACCGCCGCATCGATGCGCGCGACCTTCTCTTCCAGCAGTGTATCAACCGACGCCTTCTTCTCCAGCTCATCCAGCCGCGCATCATTGGCGCCCTTGAAGGCTTCAAACGCGGCCATGACTTCATGCATGGCGGCGCGCGTCTCGGGCGAGCCCGACACGGTCTTGGTCTCTTTCATGGTGTCTCCAGTTTCAAAAAACCGCTGCGTGCGGTTAGGGTAATCAAATGAGCCGCAGCCCATTTGAGGACGACCTCACATGACGTCGCCTGTTCCTGTTGAGGATGCTTTTCGTCGCGGGCATCTAACCCTCGGGGACATTGGTCGGGCGGCGATCATGCCCTTGCTTAGTCTTTTGCCGGCTTCGGCTCAGGTGGTGCCACCAGATGTGATCGAGACTGCCGAGTCCTACCTCGTTGCCGCTTGGCTCGCCTTGGTCCTCATCGTCGGAGCACGAGACCTGATCCGCTCTCTCCGGATCGGAAAAAGGCCCCCATTGCGAACCGCAGAGAGGGATAGATATCCGCCGACGCGGCCCCAGATTGTGCTGACCATTCTGGCATTGCCCTTCGTCGGGGCAGCGGTTTATCAGGCCGCCTACGATTTCGATCTCTACGCCGATGTCCTTCGTGCGCAGACCCCGATCCCTGACGCTCTTATCGGTTCTTGGGCGATCCTGATCTTCCTCTGCCTCGTGCAGTTCATCCTGTTCCTCAAGGTCGAACTGATCCGCAAACGTGCCTGTCCCGCTTCCCATCCGCCGCCCGGTGCGGCAGTCTCTCCCTCCTGACGGAGGGATCTCTCATGCGTGCATCCACACTCGCCGCCGCGCTCATCCTCGCGCTGGCGTCACCGCTTGCGGTTCAGGCCCAGGACCCGGCCCCGGCGACCGCCACGGCGCCTGCCGCCGACCCCGCCGATGTGGAGACGCCCGAGGCCATTATCGCGGCCGTCTATGAGGTCATCTCCGGCGACGCCGGCGTGGCCCGCGACTGGGACCGCTTCCGTTCCCTGTTCCACCCGACCGCCCGTCTGGTGCCGACCGGGCTCAACCCCGCGGGCGACATGGTCGTGCGCGTCTGGACGCCTGAGGAATACATCACCCTGGCCGGCCCCCAGCTGGAGCGCGGCGGATTCCACGAGCGCGAAATCGCCAGCCGCACCGACCGGTTCGGCTCCATGGCGCACGTCTTTTCGACCTACGACAGCCGTCGCACGGTCGCCGACCCCGAGCCCTTCGCGCGCGGCATCAACAGCTTCCAGCTGATGCACGACGGCGAGCGCTGGTGGATCCTCAGCATCTACTGGACCGGCGAAACCGAAGCCTCGCCCATCCCCGCCGAGTATCTTCCCTAGGCCCGGCCCTCGCGCGCGGCCCGGTCGAACAGGGCCGCCGCGACCAGCCAGCCGGTGACAAACACCACCGTGATCCTCAGCGGCAAATCCTGCGCCGTCGCATCCGCATAGAGGGCCAGACCGACCTGACCGGCGGCCAGCGCCACCATCACCAGGCTCAACCCGCGCGGCTTGAACCGGGCGATCAGGGCACCGACCACCCCGACCGCCAGCACGGCCCAGACCCGGTCATTGGCCGGATTGTCCTCCGACCCGATCAGCCCCACGGCCAGATTGCCGACGCCCAGCACAAAGGTCGTGCCGATCGCCACTGCCGCCCCCAGCCGATACGTCAGGCTGTCCGACGCCCGCAGCACCAGCTCTCCGACCCCGCAGGCAATGGCCAGCAACACGCCCATCAGGGCAAAATCAAACAGGGTCCACTGCACCTCGGTCGTGAACTGCATGGCCACCGCCGGTGCCAGCAACAGGGCCACGGCCCCGCCCCACATCACCGTCCGCATCACGGCCGTCTGGCCGTCCACCGCTTTCACCGTCTCACCGCTCATGCCGCGCTCTCCCTGGGCCGAAGTTGAGCCCTGTTCCTGCGCCCGCGCCCCCTGAGCGTCCTGAGCGAAACCTGAGCAGGCGGTGAAATCGCCCCGGCACCTAATGAAACCGGGCCCCCGGAAGCATCGGGAAGGTCACCAGAGACACCTCCCAAAGGTCCACTTCGGCCAGCACCCTCAGCCGCCCGTCGCGCCTGGCCCGGATCGCACGAAAGCCGATCGACAGGCCGTCCAGTGCCCCGGCCCGCACCAGCGCCGCGGCCATCCGTCCCTCGGGCGTGATGTCCAGGATCTCACCCTCGACCCTCAGGCCGCGGTCGTCCTCCTCGATCCGGGTCCACACCCCGACCGGCGTGCGCTCGCCGTGCTGGTACAGCATCCGCACCCCGGCCGACCCACGCCGCGCCACACTGGGCGCAAACGCCCCCCGCACCACCACATCCCCCGCCAGATCCGCCACACCCCACAGCGAGGCATAGCCGGTGATCAGAAGCGACGAGTGACGCGTGGCGAGTGGCGAGGGCAATGTCGGGTCGTCATCCACCGCCCGGGCGTCAGAAGCCATCGGCCTGCTCCTCGCCGGACGCGCTCGTCACACGCCACTCGCCACTCGCCACTAAAACCCTCTCAATCCGCTCCACCGCCCGGCGCGTCGCCAGGCTCTGCTCCTCCAGCCGAGCCAGCCGTTCGGCGACCAGCCTCTGCTCGCCCACCCGGGCCTCCAGCGTCGCGATCCGCGCCGCTGCCCCTCCGGCCCAGATCAGTCCGCTGACCGTCTGCACCATGAGCGCCGCGATCAGGGCGACGGGTATGCGTTTAATGTCGTTCATGCCGTTCTCCCAAAAGTGGCGAGTGACGAGTGACGTGTGACGAGCAGGGGGCAGGATTCGCACTCTCGCCTCGCCACTCACCACTCGCCACTCGCCACTTCACTTCCCCACCCCCGCCATCTGCCGACGCTCATCCTCGGTCAGGAAGGTCGCCGCATTCAGCCTTGCCCACAGCGCATCGCGTTCGGGCGACAGCGCCGGCACCGCCTCCAGATCGGCCTCGATCCGGCATCCGGGCAGGCGCGGCGACAGCCAGGCCGTCAAGGCTCCGGCGGCCTTGCGCACCAGCGGCACCACCGTCTGCCGCCAGAAGGCGACATTGGCCTCGCGATAGTTGGCATAGGTGGCATCGCCCGGAATCCCCAGCAGCTGCGGCGGAATGCCGAACGCCAGGGCGATCTCGCGCGCTGCGGCGTGCTTGCCGGCGATAAAGTCCATCTCGGCGGGCGTCAGGCTCATGGGCTTCCAGTCCAGCCCGCCTTCCAGCAACAGCGGCCGCCCGGCATTGGCGGACCCCGCATGCGCCTCGCCCAGCTCGGCCTTCAGCCGCTCGAACTGTTCCGTGGTCAGCCGCTCGCCATCGCGCGCCGCATAGACCAGCGCGCCGCTGGGCCGGGCCGCATTGTCCAGCAGCGCCTTGTTCCAAGCCCCCGAGGCATTGTGCACATCGATGGCAAAGGCCGCCGCCTCCAGCGGCGAAAAGCCATAGTGGTCGTCGATCGGGTGAAACAGCTTCAGATGCATCACCGGCATCCAGCCGTCCGCCTCCCGCCCGATCCGCACCGACCGCCCCGCGAGGCCATAGTCATAGGCCTCGGGCCAGCCGTGCCGCCCCGGAACCACCTTCACCCGGTCGGGGCGCAGCGACCACAGCTCCTCCGGCAGGCCGCCATCGCCGTCGCCCGCCGCTTCAACATAGGCATTGCCCGCCGTCTGCAGCGCGCCATACAACCCCTCCAGAAACTCCGCCCCCGACTGCTCAGGATTGGGCCGCGCCAGCAGCTGCGCCAGTCCGTGGTCGCGGCACAGCGTGTCCTTGTCGAACACCCTCAGCGGCACCGACGCCGCCGCCTCGGCGATCATGCGGGTAGCGCGATAGGCGACCGGGTTCTTGCCGAACCCCTCCCGCGCCAGCTCAGCATAGTCGCGTGGCGTCCAGCGCGGCCGGCCACCTCCGGTCAGGGCGATCAGCGCCCCGGCCCGACTATCCTTGATTTCGGGCACAGATGTCGTGCCCCGGCGCAGGCGCCAGCGGGACCAGTCCATGGCGATCTCCTTCGTTCTCGTTGTCAGTTGACGACGCCCGGAGCGGCCCGCCTCAGAGGGACCGCAGGCGCGGTTCGCCCCGCGGCTCCAGCATCAGATGGGTGATGGCCCACACCAGGGCGTCGGCGCGGTCGGGGCTTGGCCCGCCTTCGCCGCTTCCCAGCGCCATCATGTCTTCTTCCAGCGCGGGCAGGGCGGCGCAGTGCACCACCCGTCCCTGCTCATACAGCGCCGCGACCGGCTCGGCCCGCGCCCGCTTCGAGCGCGTGGCATGGACCGACCGCACCGGACAGGCACAGCCCGCCTGAACCAGCAGGGTCCGCACCATATCCCCGCCCTGATTGACCTCGGCGATCACCGCCTCGGCCCCTTCACGCTCGACGATCGACGCGACCACCCGGGCCCAGGCTGCGGGCGACAGGCCGCGCACCGTCTCATCGGCCAGCACATAGGCTGTGCGATCCCGGCGCCCCGCAACCACAATCCCGCAGGCATCGCCGTGGGCCGTCGCGGGCGGGTCCACCGCCACCACCACCCGGTCCAGTTCGACCGGACGCGCGCCTCTGGCCCGCGCCAGATCCTCGGCGCGGAACAGGGCCCCGTCGGTCTCAACGATCTGCCCCTCCAGCTCCTGCGCCTCCAGCCGTGTCCCGGCATAGAGGCGTCTCAGATGCCCCAGAAACCCCGGGGCCAGATTGTCCGCGTTGACCTCTGTCCCCGCCCGACTGACCTCGACCCCCGGCTCGGCCAGCAGCCGCCTCAGCGCCACCATCGGGCGCGGCGTGGTCGTGATCACCAGTCGCGGATCGGTCCCCCGCCTCAGCGCAAACCGCAGTGTGCTCAGCGTCCGCTCGGGATTGCGCCAGGCACAGAACTCGTCGACCCAGGCCGCGTGAAACTGCGGCCCGCGCAGCGCGTCCGGGTCCTCGGCTGAATAGGCATAGGCCACCGAGTCATTGGGCCAGCGCAGCCGCCTCCGGCTGGCTTCCCAGATCGGCCTGTATCCGGTCTCGCCCATCGCCTTCAGGCCCGACGGCCCCTCGATCATCACCTCGCGCACATCGTGCAGCGCCGGTCCCACCAGCGCCAGAACCTGTCCGTCGGTCCGCGCCTGCTCGCTCAGCCACCAGGCCCCCGCAAAGGTCTTGCCCGACCCCCGCCCGCCCAGCAGCACCCACGTCGACCAGTCCGTCTCCTCGGCAATCTGATGATCGTGCAGCCGGGGCATCGCGTCGATCGCATCGCGCGTCTCCGCCGTCGACAACCCCTCGCGCCAGCCGCTTTCTTTCCAGCGCGGCCCTGTGGTGATCCATGCGGGACTGCAGTTCGGCCCGAAGTAGGGCCTCCTCGGCGGGGTCTTCGATGTCACCGTTTGCGTCGCCCTCTTCCGCGTCCTCGACAGGGTTCCGGGACCGGGCAGGCGGGCTCGCCAGCGCCACCACCGCCTTGCTGGCGCGCGCCACGTTCGTCACCAGCCGCGCAAAACGATCCAGCCCCGCCACATCGGCGGGATCCAGCTCGACCTGTGGCAGTATTTCCATCACGCGATCGGTCTGGGCGGCCAGCAGTTCAAACTGCTTCCGGCTCCAGCGCTCCGCCCCGTCATCCCTGTTCCCGGCCATGGATGAACTCTAGCCGACCAGCGTCCTCAGGCGCGCAAGTCGGTCCGACAAATATCTATCATCTTGTTTTGACGCGATTTCACACGCCGAGGGCGCACATCCGGGCGTCTCAGCCTGCCGCTGCCAGGTCCTCACAGGCCTCGCTTGCGCCCAGCACACGACTGATCGTGGCCATCAGTTCCGCCACCTGGATCGGCTTGCCGACATGGGCGTCCATACCCACCTCATGGCACGTTCGCACCTGTTCGGGCTGCACATTGGCGGTCAGGGCAATGATGGGCACCCGGCCCGCTTCCCCGGCCATGGCCCGGATTTCACGGGTCGCGGTCAGGCCATCCATGACCGGCATATGCACATCCATCAGCACCAGATCGTAGGTCCCGCTGCGCACGGCCTCCACCGCCTCGGCGCCGTTCTCGACCCCGTCGATCGACAGCCCCATCCCGCCCAGAATGGCCGAGACCAGCTCCCGGTTGGCCGGAGCGTCATCCGCCATCAGGATCCGCAGCGTCCCGTCGACCGCAGTCTCTCCGTCGTGGCCGCGCGCGTCCTGTCCCGGGTCCGCCGGCACCAGCGGCACCTCGAACCAGAAGGTCGAGCCGATCCCCGGCTGGCTGTCCACGCCGATCGTGCCACTCATCATCTCGATCAGCCGACGCGAAATGGCCAGGCCCAGCCCCGTCCCGCCAAAGGTCCGCGTGGTCGAGGCATCGGCCTGCACGAACCGCCGGAACAGGGTCGCGGCCTTCTCCTCGCTGATGCCGATGCCCGTATCTGATACAGCCACCCGCAATCGGCCATCCTCATAGGTTGCCGCCACCGTCACCCCGCCCTTGCCTGTGAATTTCACGGCATTGGACAGCAGGTTCAGCGTCACCTGCCGAAGCCGGCCCTCGTCCCCCATCAGGCCCGGCGGCACGGACTCATCGCTCGTCTGGACCAGCGTCAGCCCCTTGGCCTCGCACTGGCTCTCCACGATCCCGACAGCGCCCGCAATCATGCCGCGCGGATCAAAGGCCAGCGGGTCCAGCCCGACCGCCTCGGCCTCCAGCTTGGAGTAATCCAGAATGTCGTTGATCACGCCCAGCAGGGCATCGGACGAGGTGGCGATCCGGTCGACGTAGCGGCGCTCGTCCGGGCCCAGGTCTTTTGACTCCTTCAGCAGGCCGGCAAAGCCTATCACGCTGGTCAGCGGTGTTCTCAGCTCATGGCTCATATTGGCCAGGAATTCGGTTTTCGTCCGGGCAGCAGCCTCCGCCCGGTCCCGCTCGGCCTTCAGGTCATCTTCCAGCTGCTTGGTCGCCGTCGCGTCGCGCGCATTGTCCTGGATTTCGACCGGTCGGCCGTTTTCGTCCCAGAGGATGCTGGGCTGGGCATCCAGCCATCGATAGCTGCCGTCCTTGTGCAGCCCACGGTAGCGCAACTGCGGCGACGGCCCGCCGGGGCCCGCAGCAAAGAAATCCGCATAGGCCTGCTTCACCTGCGCGTGGTCATCCGGGTGGATCACATCCCAGGTCTTGCGCCCGATCAGCTCATCCGGTTCCCAGCCTGTCAGACGCGTGATCGCGGGCGACACATAGCGGAACGTACCGTCCAGCGCGAAGACCGCGATGATGTCACCGGTCTGCTCTGCCAGATTGCGGAACGCTCGCTCGCTGGCGGCGACCGCATCGTGAATTCGTTCCTGCTCGGTCACGTCCTGGAACACGCCGAACATGGCGGTGACCTTGCCGTCTGGCCCCCGCTCGGTATCCGCATGGGTCAGCACCAGGCGCTCGGCCCCGTCCCGGCGGATCAGTCGCATCCGGTGCTTGTAGCCCTCGCCCGTCTCAAGCCCGCGTGCGATCGCCTTCATCAACGGCGCCCGGTCGTCCGGATGATAGAACCCCACGGCATCGTCATAGCTGGGATCGAACGCGCCCCGCTCGACCCCGTGGATGCGATAGACCTCGTCCGACCAGGTCACGGCCATCGTCTCGGCATCCAGCCGCCATTGTCCCACCCCGGCCATTTCCTCAGCCAGCCTCAGCAGCTCCAGCCGCTCGGTCTGCCTTCGGGTCAGGTCGGCCTGTTCGAGGAATTCTGCGGCCAGCCGCCCAATCTGGGCCAGGCCCTCGACCCGACTTTCGTCGAAGTCCGGATGCGGCTTCACATCCATCACCCCCACCGCGCCGATGGCCTTGCCCCGGCTGTCGCTGATGGTCGTCCCGGCAAAGAAGCGGATGCCCGGCTGGCCCGTCACCATCGGGTGGTTCTTCAGCGTCGGATGCAGGTGGGAATCGCGCACCACCAGCACCGCGCCCGGCCCCATCCCGACCAGTATGGCCGAAGCACTCTGGTCGCGCGCCATGGCGTTCTGGTTCAGGCCCACATTGGCACGGAACAGGGTCTGATCGCCGTGGATGACGGAAATCATCGCATGCGGCATGTCGAATAGGGTGCACGCCAGTGCGGTCAGGCGGTCCAGCGGGCCCTCCAGCCCCGAACCGTCCGTCATCATCGAGGCGCTCTTGCGGCGTTTCTCTCCCATGCCGCAAGGGTCGGACAGAATAGCGAAATTTTGGTTAGCGCCGTCTCCGAGTCCCGGTCCCGCGCTCGACCATCCATTCCGGCGCCTCATAGGCCAGGGCATCTTCCGGCTCGTGCAGTGCCAGTTCCGAAATCGTCTGGCCGCGGATCGAAACCCCGGCCGTATGGACCGTTTCGGGGTCCCCCGAGACCAGCGGATGCCACTCCGCCAGCCCCCGCCCCTCCGCCAGCCGGCGATAGGCGCACGACCCGGGCATCCAGCCCAGCTGCGACACGTTTCCCGGCGTCAGCTTGATACAGTCCGGCACATGCCGCTCGCGCTCCAAATAGTTGGAACAGGCACAGGTCGTCGGATCGAGCAGCTTGCAGTGCACCTTGGTCGGCACAACCTCGCCCGTATCCTCATCCTCGAACCGCACCAGACAGCACAGCCCGCACCCGTCGCACAGCGCCTCCCACTCCTCGGGCGACATCTGTTCCAGGGTCTTCGTTTCCCAGAAGGGCTTCATCCGATCCTCCCCCGTGAAACGGGGGAGGGGGACCACGGAGTGGTGGAGGGGGCGAAAGCGTGCACTAAATGAACCATGAGAGCCCCGGTTCTTACCCAGAAACGTGCCCGACGTCTCCGTCGGAAAATGTCTCTGCCTGAAGTTCTCCTCTGGCAGCGGCTCCGGCCTCGCGGCTTTCGTCGTCAGCACTCGATCGGCCCTTTCATACTCGACTTCTATTGCTCCAGAATCAGTCTGGCCATTGAGGTCGACGGTCTCCAGCATGACGCCCGAGCGGATCAGGACGCGAGGCGCGACACTCGGCTGCAGCAGTTCGGCATCAGGACGCTGCGTATTCCCGCATCAGACGTCCTGCGCGATCCCAATGCTGCGGCGGAACATATTCTTGGGCAGCTGGACGAACACTAGGGTGGAAACTCCCGACCGAACCCCTTAAGTCAGCCCTCGTTTCCGCCCCCTCCACCACGCCTTGCGTGGTCCCCCTCCCCCGCTTCGCTGGGGAGGATCCAGGTATCACCATGGCCGCGCGCCCTCCTCTTGTTGCCCTCAAGGATGTCCGCCTTCAGGACGGCCCCCGTCCCCTGTTCGAGGGCGTCGACATTGCGATCGAGCCGCGGACCCGCGCCTGCCTTGTCGGGCGGAACGGCGCCGGCAAATCCACCCTGATGAAGATCATCATGGGCCAGGTCGAGCCGGACTCGGGCGAGCGCGCCATCCAGTCCGGCATCCGCTTTGCCAATGTGCCCCAGGAACCGGTCATCACCGGCGACACACTGCTCGACTATGCCACCTCAGGTGAGGCAGAGCCGTGGACCGCCGAGTCCTGGCTCGCCACCTTCGGCCTCGACCCGGCCAAGCCGGCGGTTAACCTGTCGGGCGGCGAGATCCGCCGCGCCGCCCTGGCCAAGGCCTTCGCCGAAGAGCCCGACCTGATGCTCCTCGACGAGCCGACCAACCACCTCGACATCCTCGCCATCGAGCTGCTGGAAGAAGAGCTGATCTCGGCCCGCTGCGCCATACTGGTCGTCAGCCACGACCGCGCCTTCCTCAATCGCGTCACCCAGACCTGTCACTGGCTGGAAGGGCGACGCGTCCGCAGCCTGAACAAGAGCTTCAACGCCTTCGACGAATGGGCCACCAAGGTCACCGAGGAAGAGGCCGAGTCCCTGCGCCGCCTGTCAAAGACCATCGAGCGCGAGACCGCCACCTTCTACAGCTCCATCACCGCCCGCCGCACCCGCAACGAGGGCCGGGCGCGGTCGCTGGAGGCCCTGCGCGCCGAACGCGCCGAACGGCTCAAGGACGTGCCGCGTGACCTGCACCTCGGCGTCGACTCGGGCGCCATGTCCGGCAAGCTGGTCGCCGACCTCAAGGGCATCTCCAAGGGCTTCGGCGAGCGTACCGTCATCAAGCCCTTCACCACCCGCATCGTCCGCGGCGACCGGCTGGCCATCGTCGGCCCCAATGGCGCGGGCAAGACCACCCTGGTCAAGATCATGCTGGGCGAACTGGCCCCCGACACCGGCACCGTCCGCCTCGGTGCCAATCTGGACCCCGTCTACCTCGACCAGTCGCGTGAAGGGCTCAAGTCCGACATGACCCTGTGGGACGCCCTGACCCCCGGCGGCGGCGATTCCATCTTGGTGCGCGGCGTGTCCAAACACGTCGCCGCCTATGCCAAGGACTTCCTGTTCCAGGAGGGCCAGCTGCGACAGCCGATCTCGACCCTGTCGGGAGGCGAGCGCAACCGCCTGCTGCTGGCCCGCGCGCTTGCCAAGCCCGCCAACATGCTGGTTCTCGACGAGCCGACCAACGACCTCGACATGGACACCCTCGACAAGCTGGAGGAACTGCTCGAGACCTATGACGGAACGCTGATCCTCGTCAGCCACGACCGCGATTTCGTCGATCGCCTCGCCACCTCGACCATCGCCATGAACGGTCGCGGCGACATCGTCGAGACCCCCGGTGGCTGGACCGATTTCATCCGCCAGAACCCCGGCTTCCTCAAGCCCGGCACCCACCAGCGCCCCCAGGATGCCGAGGCCGCCCGACGCGCCGCCGCCAGCCCCGCCCCGGCCAGCCTTACTGCTGCCGCCGCCGCCGCCGCTCCAAAGAAGGCCGCCAAGCTATCGTTCAAGGACGCGCACCGGCTCAAGGAGATCGAGGGCCTGATGGAAACCCTGCCCGCCGACATCGCCCGCCACGACGCCACCCTGTCCGATCCCGACCTCTACACCCGCGACCCCAAGGCCTTCGACCGCGCCATGACCAACGCCGCCCGCGCCCGCGCCCAACTGGAAGCCATTGAGGCCGAATGGCTGGAGCTCGAGGAAAAGAAGGCGGCGCTCGAGGGCTGATCCAGAATCTGTGGACAGATCAATTCACGGATTTTTCGAGGGTATTTGAAACCACCCACAGACTGTCCCGAACTTGTCCACCGGGCGGGGCTGAAATCCCCACAGCGCGGGCATTTCGGGCGCTTGCCGAATAGCGGATTTCGTCGGAACGTCAACAGGCCGAGGGACACGGCAGCGCGGAAATCCGGGGAGACTCGGGGCTCAAGGCGAACCGGTCCGGCTCTCGGATCCAGGGTAACGGGCGATCTCCGGATCGTAACGGACCCCGGACCGGATCAAGGCTTCGAGGCAGGGTTTCGGCTCATACCTCGGGGAACCGGATCGGGATCGGAAGACGGCGCAGGCCAGACCTGCGGGACGCGACCGGACCAGAGTCGAGGGATACAGCCGACCGTCACCGGGGTTCGCTCCGCTGACGCCCAGGCCAGGGTCCAGAACTCAATGGCCAAGTCCAACCCGGACTTGGCGAGGGCGCGAAACGCAACGGTTCGACCGGGCGTTCCGCGCCCTCGCTCAATTCCGGCTCCATATTCCTCCCCCATCGGGGGAGGGGGACCGCGTAGCGGTGGAGGGGGCAGCACCGCCCCGACCGCCCTTCCCTCTCTCCGCCTGCAATGACAGACTGTCATTCGACCAGAACGGGAGAGACCCATGCGCCTGACCCTCACCATCGCCGCCGCCCTGATCGCCGGGCCCGTCGTCCTGCCGCAGGCGGTGCAGGCCCAGGACCGCCCTCCGGCCTACACCAATGCCGAGGCCTGCCTCCGGGAACGCGCCGCCGACGCTGTGGCCGTCAGCAGCGACGCGACCGACGCGGCCGAGTTCCTGCTGAACTATCTGTGCGCCGAGACCGTCGGGTATGCCGCCGCCTATGATCAGAACACGGCCGCCCTCCTGGCGATGAACGATATGACGGCCGGAATGGCGAATCTCGGAGCCGACGACGAGATCGAAGGCGAAGACCCGTTCGATTTCTCGGCGCTCTTCGGATCGCTGACGGTCGATCCGGTGACCGGCGCGCTCGTCGCCGATGCCGATGCCGATCCCGGGTTCATGACCGCTACGTTGAAGGCCCAGGCGGCCCAGATGAGCGCCATGTTCGGCGACCGCCCTCCGGTCTTCCTCCGCGTCCTCGCCGGAGAACTCGTCCTCCAGCAGCGCCGTTAGACCTTGCCCGAAACCGCCCTTTCCTTCGCGGAAGTCAGGCCCTAAACCTTGGCCATGCGCCGCCCGCCCGTCCGCTTCGCCACTCTGGATCGTCGAATCCTGCTGACCGGTGCTGCGGCGCTGGGTCTGTCGGCGACGGTCGCCGCCTGCGGCTCGTCCGAACCGGCCATCGACGAGAACGGCCGCGTCCGTCTGCGCCTCGCGGTCGGCGACCCCGCCAGTGCCGAACTGGGCGGCTTCTATCAGGCCCTGGCCACCGGCCTCTACGAAGCGCGCGGCCTGAATGTTCAGCTGGTCCGGCCCGGCTTTGGTCAGGACGTGCCGCGTGCCCTGGCCTCGGGCAAGGCCGAACTGGGCCTCGCCGCCGACAGCTTCACCCCCCTGCGGCTGGTTGAGGAGGAAGCCCCGGTCAAGGCCGTCGCCGCCTTCTTCCAGAAGTCCCCGCGCGCCCTCATCCGCCACGCGGAAGCGGTCGCCGATGCGGACCAACCGGCCACGCCTGCACCCGTTCAGGTGGCCGTGGCGGATCGCGACACCCTCTGGCCGTGGTTCCGGACCCTGAGCGGGTTCACTGACGACCAACTGGCCGACCATGACCTCGAGGCCTTCATCCGCGACCCGAACGCCCTCATCCTCGGCCATGTGACGCGCGAGCCCGTCCTGATCCCGGAAGCGGGCGGAGAACCACCCACCAGCCGCCTGCTGTTTGAGGACGGCTTTGCCTCCTATGGTGCCCTCGTGCTGGCTCCCACGGCCTTCGCCCGCGACAACGACGAGGCGCTGCGGGCCTTCATCGCCGCCTCGGTCGAGGGCTGGGCCGCCTATATCGAAGGTGATCCTGACGCCGCTCACACCCTGATCCGACGTGCCAACCGCGCCGCGACGCCGGCGCAGCTGGAGCAGGCCCGCGACGCCTTGCTCGATGCGGCCCTGGTCACCGGCGACGACCCGTCGGCCCTCATCGGCAGCATGTCGGCGGATCGCTGGCGCGCCTTCTACGAGAGCACGTCGGAGGCCGGCGTCTTTCCGCCCGGTCTCGACTGGCAACAGGCGTTTACCACCGACTATCTGTCACCGGCTGTCGCTCCGGCCCCCGCCGCCTGACGATCGCCCCTGCGTTAAGCCTGATTGCCGGCGGCTGTTAGCGACGGGTTAAGTCTGGACGCCTTAACCTTTGGTCCGATCCCCCAGTTTCCGGAGGTGGGAATGCGACCCGAGCCGTCCACATCGCTGTCTCTGAGCCGTCCCCTGCTCGCCGCAACGGTGGCGCTGGGTCTGACGGCCGTGGCCGTGCCTGCCCTGGCCCAGGACGCGCCGGCCCTCCGCTATCTGGACTGGAATGGCCGCCCCGCGCCGGTCGCCATGGCCCGCGCCACCGAAACGCCCCGGGGAACGGTCCCGGCGCTGCGCCCGGTCTCCCCCGTCATCCCCCACGCGGGCAGCCAGTCCATGGCGACCGTCCCGCAACTCCGTCCCGCCACGCCCCTCCTGCCCGGCCGCAGCGTCGATGCCGACGGTCGCCCCGGCCTGACCCCGGCCGATGCCTTCTTCGCGCCTTCGCCGGTCCAGTCCCGTCCCCAGCCCGCGCCTGCCCCTGCTCGGACCGTCGCCGGGCCCGTCGAGGCACCGACGCCCGTCCGGCCGATGCCCGAGCCTCCGCCCGCCCCCGTCCAGCCTGCACCCCAGCCTGCACCGGCACCAGCGCCGGTGGCCTATTCCGCGCCTGCACCTGCACCCGCCCGTCCGGCAGAGTGGGCGGATGATCCCAATGCCCCGCGCTCCGATGCCCTGATCTGGTCCGTCGGCCAGCCGCAACCGCAGCCGGCCCTGCCGCAAGCCACCCAACAGCCCCCGGCTTCCCAACCTCAGGCTGCCCCCACCCAGCCCCGGCCTCAGCCGGGCGCCCGGTCCGAGCGCGCGCCCCAGGGCGCCCGCTACTACTCCGTTCACCGCCAGAACGGCCGTCAGCCCGACCGCGCCGTCCTGCCGGAACAGGTCTATCTGGATGCCCTTCCGGTCCAGATGGACCAGACGCCGACCTCGCCCAATATGGCCGCACCGCCCGGACCGCCCCAGCTGGTCCGCAATCCGGACGGCACCGTGCGCCGCACGACCGGCGAGTCGACCAGCAGCGCGGCCTCCCGCCAATGACCCAGCCTGCCCCCGACACTGTCGTGGAATCGCGTCTGCCCGACCTGATCGCCATGGCGCAGGAACCGTCCAGCGAGAAGCGCCGGGCCCTGCTGCGTGAACTGACCGAAGTCTTCTTCGGCACCGAGACCCGCAGCGACAAAGAGACCGACCTGTACGGCGCCGTCCTGGCCGAACTGTCCGCCGAGATGGAAACGGCGGTCCGCGCCGAACTGGCCCGGCGGTTCGCCGACAGTCCCGCCGCCCCCCGCACCCTGATCCGCCGCCTGGCGAATGACGAGGCCGAGGTGGCCACGCCCGTCCTGTCGGCCTCGCCGGTGCTGACCGATGCTGACCTGATCGAGGTCGCCCGCACCCGGGGTCAGGACCACCTGCGCGCTGTCTCAAGCCGCAAGGATGTGTCCGAGGCCGTTTCCGACGCCATCGTCGATCACGGCGACGACGAAACCCTGCACAGCCTGTTGTCCAACGAAGGCGCCCGCCTGTCGCGTCAGGCCAGCGAAAAGGCCGTAGAGCGCGCCCGCACCAATCCCGCCCTCCATGCCGCGACCGTCGAGCGCAAGAGCCTGCCGCCCGATCTGCTCAACGAGATGTATTTCATAGTCGAGGCCCGGCTGCGCCACACCATCCTTGAGCGCAACGCCCAGATGGACCCGGCCCTGCTGGAAAGCGCGCTCGAGGCCGGCCGCACCCGGCTTGCGACCCAGGACGGCGCCCTGCCCGCCGACTATTCCGAGAGCCTCGCCTATGTCGAGGAACTGCATGCGGCTGGCCAGCTGACTCCCCAGATGCTGGCGCGCTTCCTGCGCTCGGACGGTCGCACCTGCTTCCTGATTGCGCTGGCGCGGCTGGCCGACATCGACTTTCACACCGCCCGCCAGATCATCGAGCGCAAGGACCTGGATGCCCTGGCCGTGGTCTGCCGTTCCGCCGGTCTGGATCGCGCCCTGTTCCTGACCTACGCCGTGGTGCTCCTGAACGACGACGGCGACGCCATGGCCAAGGCCCATACCTACGGCCGCATGTATCAGGAACTGGCCCCTGACGCCGCCAAACGCACCCTGCGCTTCTGGCGCATGCGCCGCGAAGCCAAGGCGGCCTGAGCCGGCTCTATCCCTGAACAGAAAAAGGGCGGCGCACCGCGGGGTACGCCGCCCTCATTTCAGGCTTTCGCCGTCTTACTTCTTGGCGCGGGCCGTCGTGCGGGCCGGCTTGCGGCCGCCCTGGCCCAGGCCCATCTGCTTGGCCAGTTCCGAACGGGCCTTGGCATAGTTCGGGGCGACCATCGGATAGTCCTTGGCCAGACCCCATTTGGCCCGGTATTCCTCGGGGCTCATGTCGTATTTGGTGCGCAGGTGACGCTTCAGCGACTTGAACTTGCGACCGTCTTCCAGACAGATCAGATAGTCCGGCGTGATCGACTTGCGGATCGGCACGGCCGGATCCTTGACTTCCGGCTCTGGCTCGATGCCGTCACCCGACAGTTGCGACAGGGTCGAGTGGATCGAGCCGATCAGCGCAGGAACGGCCTCGGGCGGCAGGATGTTGTTGCTGACATAGGCGGAGATGATGTCCGCCGTCATTTCAAGCAGCTCGGCTTTTTCTTCCATAGGTCGTCCAGACGTTTCCAGGGCGAGGCGAAACATCTTGGAGGAATCGCCCCTGATGCCGGGCTGATAGAACAAACGCCCCCTTAACGCAATTCAGGGCGCGGATTTTCTGCATTGGCCACGCAAGTATAGAGCCGATTTGATGCAATCGCGGCGACTTTAACGCCCGAAATCTTGTGCCAACGCCATCATCGCCGCCCGTTCGGGGATGGAGTATTCATCCAGCTCGTCTGTGTCACCCTCGCGGATCGCCTTCAACAGCGCCGGAGTCATGGCCGAGGTCAGCGACCAGTTCCAGTAGCGCAGCACCGTCTGGGCCCGGTCGACGGCCAGCATCTCGAACGTCACCTGCACCCGCTCCCAGGTCGGATGGACACTTCCATCGGGCAGGGTCTCCGGCCGCTTCATCGACCGCCACAGCGCCGTCAAATACTCGCGGTCCAGCCCGGTCGCCTTGCACAGAATGGCCACCGGCTCACCGCCCGGATCGCCCAGGATCTTGGCCCCGGTCAGCGGCTTGATCCCCGACAGATAGGCAATCTCGGCCACGGAGTCGCGGCCCATGCCCTGCCGCTCGATCTCGGTGATGGCGTGTTCCAGACTGTCATAGGGGCTCTTGTCGATGGCCCCGCGATTGCGCTGGCGCCGCTCGATGAACTGCAGCGCCTTGCGTGACACCGGGTCCTGCCAGCCCTCGTCGGCGGCCATGGCAAAGATGTCTTCCGACACCTCCTGCATGACTTCGCGTGACACGGCGAACCTCTGCAGAATGGTCCGGCGGTCCTGCTCGTTCGACCACCAGAACATCACATAGGCCCCCGACGGCCTCAGCTCCGGGCGCCGCAACAGATGCTCGCACAGGCGCGGCTGCGCCCGGCTCAGCGCCACCGCCGTCTCAATCCCCGTCTGCGACAGCCGGGCCGTGGTGTTGCGCAGCAGCGTCTCCACCACATCCCCGTGCCCGGCCTCGATCAGGGCCTCCGACACCACTTCCGACACGCCCCGCCGGGCGGCAATACAGCGGCGATGATCATGACCCGTGTCCCGGACGCACGACAGCAGGTCGGCATCCGTCAGTCCGGCACAGCCCTCGATCAGCACGCCGGCAATGGCCGGTTCATCCCGCAGCATCAGCCGCATCAGACCATTGGGCAGCTCCGCCAGGGGCGCCAGCCGGTGGGCCATCTTCAGCCGGTCCTCAGGCGTGGCCAGCCGCGCCATCTCGACCAGCAGGTCACCGACGACCGACCGCTCAAAGGCATTGATGCGACTGGTCGGCAGCGACACCAGATCGGCCAGCCGCCGCAGCAACGCATGCCGCGCCTTCCACGTCGATGCCGGCCCGGCCTCGGGCGCATCGTCTGGCGAACTGGAAAGCGGCTGGGACATGTCGAGGCGATCCTCGCCCCGTTCGGTTAACCGCCGGTCAAGAGCGATCTCGCCCTATGCCGCAGCCCAGGCCTGACGCAGCCAGCCCTCCAGCTCGGCATCAACCTCATCGACCGACGACACGCGCACCCGATGCGTCACCATCGCATTCCACGATCCGGCGGCTTCCAGCCGACCGGCCGGTTCAACCCCCTTCAGCACCAGCCCGACATCCAGCCGATCCTTGGTCGAGGGCTGCAGCAGGGCAAACTGTTTCGACCGCCTCAGGCTGACATAGCCCTTCTTCGGCGCAAACTCGACGCCGTCCAGCCCCTGAACAAAGGTCGCCGCCTTGTCATAGGCCGGCTTCATCGCCGCCTTTGGCCCGGCGAACATGGTCGCCATCAGATCGTCGTCACCGCTCGACCCGGCGTCCGAGGCAAAGGTCTTGTGTGCCACCAGATTGGCATAGCCGTGCGTCAGGCCCTGCTCGGCCTTCAGCCACGCAACCAGCTGACCATGTTTGGCCTGACCACTGGCCCGTGCCAGCGCAATCCACTGGTCCAGCGACTTGCCCGTATTGGCCTCCAGATTGGCGATCATCGTCGCCGTCGCCGCATCCACATCCGCCATGGCTCGTCCTCCCCAATCAACGCTCTGAGCAATCGCTCAATTGGCCGAGACAATATCCGTCAGGGCAAAGTCGTCACCCTTGTAGAGCAAAGGCACCTCCAGGGACGCGGCCAATGCATAGGCCGCGCAATCACCAAGGTTCAACCGGGCGGGGTGTACTCCCTTACCGAAGCGGAGGCGGGCCTCGGTCGCCAGCACGGCCAGTCGATCATCGAACGGGACGATTTCAACTCTGAACGCCCCGAGAAGCTTGCGAACATCGGGCACGGCCAACGGACCTCCAAGCTTCCCGATCACGGACTCGGCCTCAAACACCGAAAAGGCCGACATTCGGCAAGGGTTAGCCGCCATTATCTCGACAAGGCGCTGGGCCTCCGGCTCGGCCTTGATCACCGCCACGACGACGGAAGTGTCAATGACTATCAAGGACGTCATGCCACAGTGCGTCCCGAATTTCCTTTGTCGAGCGCGTATCTTTCATCGGCAGAGCAGCGAACCGCTGCTGGATCCGTGCCACTTCGCTCCGGAGTTCAGCCTCCCGGGCTTCCCGGGCCTTCTCCAGCTCGCTCACATCGCGTTCGAGAGCCGCACGCACGGCCTCGGTGACGCCGGTTTCGCGCAGTTCTGCGGCCCGGCGCGCCAGCCGATCAACGTCCGGATTCTTGATATTCAGCGCCATGTCATCTTCCTCAGGTCACCTGGGAAGATAGCACATTCGAGGAAGACCTACGACACTGTCTTCCTACAGCCCCTCAAACAGGGCCGTCGACAGATAGCGTTCGGCAAAGCTGGGGATGATGGTGACGATGGTCTTGCCCGCATTCTCGTCCAGCGCCGCCTGACGGAAGGCGGCGATCAGGGCGGCGCCCGAGCTGATACCCCCGGTCAGCCCCTCCAGCCGGGCCGCTCGGCGCGCCATCTCGAACGCCTCGTCGTTTGACACCCGCTCGACCGCATCGATCACATCGCGATCCACGATGGAGGGGATGAAACCCGCGCCGATGCCCTGAATCTTGTGCGGTCCCGGCTCTCCGCCCGACAGCACGGGCGAGTCGGTCGGCTCGACGGCCACCATCCGCACCGAGGGCTTCTTCGCCTTCAGAACCTGGCCGACGCCGGTGATGGTGCCTCCCGTGCCGACGCCGGCAATGACCATATCGACCGCGCCCGCCGTGTCGGCCCAGATCTCCTCGGCGGTCGAGACGCGGTGGATTTCGGGATTGGCCGGATTGTCGAACTGCCCCGGGGACACCGCCCCCGGTGTGCTCTCCAGCAGCTCCTGCGCCTTGGCGATCGCGCCCTTCATACCCTTGTCGGCGGGGGTCAGCACCAGCTCGGCCCCCAGCAGGGCCAGCATCTTGCGCCGCTCCATCGACATGCTCTCGGGCATGACCAACATCAGCCGATAACCCTTGGCCGCCGCCACAAACGCCAGGGCAATGCCGGTATTGCCGCTGGTCGGCTCGATCAACACTGCGCCGGGCGTCAACTTGCCGGCCTGCTCCAGGCCCTCAATCATCGCCAGACCGATCCGGTCCTTGACCGAACTCAGCGGGTTGAAGAACTCCAGCTTGGCCAGCACCCGGGCCTTGGGCTTCAGCTCGGCCGACAGGCGCGGCAACTCCACCAGCGGCGTGTTGCCGATGGTCTCGAGGATCGAACCATAGATCTTGCCCCGGCCCGCGCGGGCATGGCGGGACAGGTCGGGCGAGGCAGGCGTGGTACCGGTCATGGGGGAGGTCTCCGGGTGGCTGTCAGCCTCTGAACATCAGGTCGATCCGCGCCCGCGCAAGGGTCAGGCCTGCAGAAAGGCGTTCGCTCGGCATTTCCGCGACTCATGGCACAGTGTTCGACGAACCATTCGCGCGTCGTTTAAGCGGCTGTTAACCAAGTTAACCGATCCCTGAGAGGCAGTTTCCGGGGCTTTCCTTGCATTCTCTCGTCGCCGCCGTTCAAGCCGTCGATCCCCTTGTCGTTACCGGGAAGGTCGCGGGGGTGAGTGGCCTGCTGATCGAGTCACGTGGCGGACTGTCGCGTCTGGCCGTCGGGGCCCGGGCCGAGATCGACCGCCACGGTCGCCCGCCCCTGCCCGCCGAAGTGGTCGGATTTCGAGAGGCCAAGGCCCTGCTGATGCCCTTCGGCCCGGTCGAGGGCGTGGCCCCCGGCGCCGATATCCGCATCGTCGAGTCGGCCAGCGTGGTGCGCCCCACCGCCGCCTGGCTGGGCCGCATCGTCAATGCCTTCGGAGAACCCATCGACGGCAAGGGCCCCCTGCCCTCGGGCCCCCGGGCCTATCCCCTGCGCGCCGCCCCGCCGCCGGCCCACACCCGCGGCCGGGTGGGAGAGCGCCTCGACACCGGCGTACGGGCGCTCGACGTCTTTGCCACCACCTGTCGCGGCCAGCGGATGGGCATTTTCGCCGGCTCCGGCGTCGGCAAGTCGGTGCTTCTGTCGATGCTGGCCCGCCGCGCCGAGTGCGACGCGGTCGTCGTCGGCCTGATCGGCGAACGGGGCCGCGAGGTCCGCGAGTTCATCGAGGAAACCCTGGGGCCCGAGGGTCTGGCCCGCGCCATCGTCGTGGTCGCCACCTCGGACGAACCCGCCCTGACCCGCCGTCAGGCCGCCTATATGACCCTGGCCTGCGCCGAATACCTCCGCGATCAGGGCCAGCAGGTCCTGTGCCTGATGGACTCGGTGACCCGCTTTGCCATGGCCCAGCGCGAGATCGGCCTCGCCGCCGGGGAGCCCCCGACCACCAAGGGCTATACGCCCACCGTCTTTTCCGAACTGCCCAAGCTGCTGGAGCGCGCGGGTCCCGGCCCGGTGCGATCCGACGGGCGTCCGACCGGGGCCATCACCGCCCTGTTCACCGTGCTGGTCGACGGCGGCGACCATGATGAGCCGATCGCCGATGCCGTGCGCGGGATCCTCGACGGCCACATCGTCATGGACCGCAAGATCGCCGAGCGCGGCCGCTTCCCCGCCATCGATGTGCTGAAATCCGTCAGCCGGACCCTGCCGGGCTGCCAGACTCTGCCCGAGCGGGAGCTGAACAAGCGCGCCCGCCAGTGCCTCAGCGCCTATGCCAATATGGAAGAACTGATCAAGATCGGCGCCTATCGCGCCGGCGCCGATCCGATCACCGACCGCGCCATCGCCCTGAACCCGGCACTGGAAGGCTTCCTGTCGCAAACCCCCGAAGACGTCTGCGACATGGCGACCGCCTTTAGTCATCTGGAAAGCATTCTGAACCAAGGTCTCGCAGAGCGAGTGGAGTGAAGCCATGACCACCTGGGCCCGGTCCCTGATCCGCATTTCGACCTATGAGGTCGAGACCCTGCAGAAACGTCTGGCTGAAATCGGCTCGCGCCGGGCCTCGGCCGAGATGCGACTGGCGGTTCTGGACGCCGAGGTCGAGATCGAGCGCGAACGCGCCCGGGCCGACGCCGAAGCTGGCATGCTGCTTCAGGCCTATCTGAACGGCTGGAAGCACCGCAAATCGACCGTCGAGGCCGATCTCGGCGAACTCGAGGCCGAGGAAGAGGGCGCCCGCGACGCCCTGACCGGCGCCTTCGAGGAACTCAAGAAGTTCGAACACGTGGCCGAACTGTCCCGTCTGGAACGCCTCGCCGCCGCCGAACGCCGCGAATCCGCAGCCTTTGACGCGCTTGGCCTCAGGCGGCGTGCCTGATTTTCGACTGACCCGCCGGCATCTGCTGGCCTCGCCGCTGGCGCTTTCCGCCTGTGGCAGCGCCCCCTCGACTCCACCCCTTGGCCCGGTGCGCCCGCTCAAGGATCTGACGACCGTCCCCGTCGGGGTGTGCGGCATGTCGGGCCAGTTCGACGACGCGGGCTGGCGCCGGGTGGTCCTGACCCACTTCTCCCAGTTCACGCCCGAGTGGGAAATGAAGATGGAGGCGATCCTGCGGCCCGACCGCAGCCTCGACTTCACCCTCGCCGACCGGTGTGCGGACTTTGCCACGGACAACGGCCTGCGCCTGCACGGCCATGCCCTCGTCTGGTATTCGCAAGGCGCTGAGCCCTTCGCCGGGCTGGATCGCAAGACCTTCGCCGCAGACTATGACCGCTACATCCGCGAGGTCACCGCGCGCTACCGGGGCCGCGCCGTCGGCTGGGATGTGGTCAATGAGGCCGTGGCCGAGGACGGCAATGGTCTGCGCTCCCACCACTGGTCAGAGAGACTGGGCGAGATCGACCACATCCGCCGCGCCTTTGACGTCGCCCACGAGGCGGATCCCGAAGCCCTGCTGTTCCTCAACGACTACAATCTGGAAAACCTGCCGCGAAAGGGCGCGACCTTCCTGAACCTGGTCGAGAAACTGCTGAAGGCCGGCACCCCGCTGGGCGGCATCGGCAGCCAGTCGCACCTCGATATCGAAATCGCCGAGGGCCAGATCACCACCTTCATGCGCGACGCGGCCGAGTTTGGCCTGCCGATCCATGTGTCGGAGCTGGATGCCTCGCTTCGTTCCGACCGCCGCGTGGACCTTCGCAGCCCCGCCGACCGTCAGGCCCAGCAGACCGCCCGCGTTACCGAACTGGCCGAGGCCTTCACAGCCCTGCCCCCGGCCCAGCAATATGCCTTCACCGTCTGGGGCGCGCGCGACACCGACAGCTGGCTCAGGCGGGATGATCGCGACGATGGCCGGGACAGCCCGCTGCTGTTCGACGCCTCGGGCATGGCGACGCCCCTCTATGACGCCGTCGCCGGTCCGCTTGGATCAGGCTGACGCGGGCGCCAGCAGCTCGAACGTGCCTTCCAGTCCGCTCTCGGCATTCGGGCCGATCCAGACCGTGAACCGTCCCGGCTCGACCGTCCACAGATGGTCACGTCCCACAAACATCAGATCGCGCCGCGTCAGGGTGAACCGCACGCGGGCACTCTGGCCGGGCTTCAGCCGCACGCGCTGGAATCCCTTCAGCTGGCGGATCGGCCGGGTCACGCTGGCTGCGCGGTCGTGGATGTACAGCTGGGCCAGTTCCTCGGCGACGCGGTCGCCCCGGTTGGTGATCGTGGCCGACACCTCCAGCTCGCCCTGCCAGGCTAGCTGGCCTTCGCCCACGTCCAGCCCTTCATAGACCGGATCGCCATAGGTCAGGCCGTGCCCGAACGGCCAGGCGGCCGTGTTCAGCGTCTCCCGATAGCGGGCCTTGAACTCCTCTCTGGGCTCCAGCGACAGCGGCGGGCGCCCCGTGACCTTGCGGTCATAGTGGAACGGCGATTGGCCCGTGTGGTGGGGAAAGCTGATCGGCAGGCGTCCGGTCGGCTCATGATCGCCGAACAGCACATCGGCCAGGGCATGGCCGGTCTCGACCCCCAGGAACCAGCCCACGACCAGACCCCGCGCCGCCTTCGCGGTCTCGTCCAGAACCAGCGCCCGGCCGCACTTCAGCACCAGCACCACCGGCTTGCCGACCGCCATCACGGCCGCGATCAGGTCCCGCTGCGGCTCCGGGATACAGACATCGACGCGCGACTGGGCCTCGCCCGACATGCGCTCGCCCTCGCCGACCACCATGACCACGACGTCGGCCGCGTGGGCCGCCTTGACCGCCGCCTCGATCCCGCCCTGCAACGGACCTTCGGCCTCGCAGCCCCGCACCACCGTCAGCCGCGCCGGATCGTCCATCGCCGCGCGGAAGCCCTCATCGACCGGGACCGCATAGGCCGGATCGCCGAACAGCACCCACGGCCCGTTCAGATGCTCGCGCCCCTCGGCGAACGGCCCGATCAGGGCGATCCGGTCCGACCGCCTGAGCGGCAGCACCCCACCCTCATTCTTCAGCAGCACGATGGACTTCCGGCCGGCCTCACGCGCCAGCTCCCGGTGGCGGGGCTGATCATTCGCCTCGACCCGCTCCGGGGCCAGCCGGCCATAAGGGTCCTCGAACAGGCCCAGCGCCGCCTTCAGCTCCAGCACCCGCCGCACCGACACATCAACATCGGCCTCGGCGATCGCGCCCGACCGCACCAGGTCGGGCAGATGCAGCGCATAAAGATTGCTGCTCATGCTCATGTCGACCCCGCCCAGAAAGGCCAGCCGCGCCGCGTCCCGCTCATCCTCGGCCAGGCCGTGGGCGATCAGCTCAAAGTCCCCGGTGTAGTCCGAGACGACAAACCCCTCGAACCCCCACTCGCCGCGGAGCACATCCTTCATCAGCCAGGGATTGGCATGGGCCGGAACGCCCGCGACATCATTGAAAGCCGCCATGGTCGACAGGGCGCCCGCGTCAAACGCGGCCTGGAACGCCGGGAAGTGGATTTCGCGCAGGGTCCGCTCGGACACGTCCACGCTGTTGTAGTCCAGCCCCCCGGCCCCGGCGCCGTAGCCCGCCAGATGCTTGGGCGTGGCCAGCATGGCCCCGGCGTCGGACAGACCCGCTTCGCCCTGGAACCCTTCGACCCGGGCGACCGCCAGGGTGCACCCCAGCAGCACATCTTCGCCCGCGCCCTCGACCCCCCGGCCCCAGCGGGCATCGCGCGAGATGTCGACCATGGGCGCGAAATTCCACGCCAGACCCACGGCCGTGGCCTCTTCCGCCGCCGCGCGCGCCGTCCGCTTCGCCAGATCGGCGTCAAAGGCCGCCGCCTCGGCCAGCGGCACCGGAAAGATGGTGCGGAAGCCATGGATCACATCGGCCGCGAACAACAGCGGAATGCCCAGCCGCGACTCCTCGACCGCCACCGTCTGCATGCGCCGGTGCCAGTCGGCCGAATCCCCGTTGAACACGGCGCCCAGACGACCCTCGCGCACCGCCTGCGCCTGTTCCTCGATCGATCCGGGAACAGCCGCCGGATTGGCGGCATTGGCCGGAGCGGGCGCCAACGCCGCCGGCATGATGGTCAGCTGCCCCGCCTTTTCCTCCAGCGTCATGGCGGCGATCAGCGCCTCGATCCGCTCGGCCGCCGTCGTCGCGCGTCCCGCCCCGTCAGGCCGGATCGCCTCACCGGACAGGCGGGCTTCGGACGGTTTGGGCGCAGGGGAAGACATCAGTCGGGGGTCTCGCGTGTAATCGGTTACACCGTCATAGCCGAGACGGTCGCACACTCAAACCGTCCGGGCCAGACGCCCTGGGGAAAAGCGCACCGGACGCCCCGTCAGGACGGTCGCCTCACGCACAAAAACGCCCGCCAGTGTCCCGGCGGGCGTCTTCATGTTGCGGTGTCCTAACCGATCAGGCTGCGGCGCTGACCGAGCCGGTGCCTTCCTGCGGGTCGCGCAGCACATAGCCGCGGCCCCAGACGGTTTCGATATAGTGTTTGCCGTTCGCCGCGGTCGCCAGCTTCTTGCGCAGCTTGCAGATGAAGACGTCGATGATCTTCAGCTCGGGCTCGTCCATGCCGCCGTACAGGTGGTTCAGGAACATTTCCTTGGTCAGGGTCGTACCCTTGCGGAGCGAGAGCAGCTCCAGCATCTGGTATTCCTTGCCCGTCAGGTGCACGCGGTGACCGTCGACCTCGACCGTCTTGGCGTCCAGGTTCACGGCGATCTCGCCGGTGTGGATGATGGCCTGGGCATGACCCTTCGAGCGACGCACCACGGCGTGCACGCGGGCGACCAGTTCGTCCTTGTGGAAGGGCTTGGTCATATAGTCGTCGGCGCCGCCGCCAAACGTCTTGACCTTGGTCTCGATCTCGCTGGTTCCGGACAGGATCATTACCGGCGTATTGACCTTGCCCACGCGCAGCTGCCGCAGAACCTCGATGCCATTCATGTCGGGCAGGTTCAGGTCCAGCAGGATCAGGTCGTAATCGTAGATCTTGCCCAGATCGATGCCTTCCTCACCCAGATCGGTGGTGTAGACATTGAAGCCCTCAGACTTGAGCATAAGCTCAATGCTCTGGGCTGTAGCGTGATCGTCTTCAATCAACAGGACGCGCATGTGTGCCCCTCCGCGGCAAAGCTTGACTATGGCCCTGTCGCTGCACGCACAGGTAACCTTGTTCCCACGTTAACGGTTCAAAACCTTAAGAACAGTTAACGCCACTCCATTGAGGCGAATCGTAGGCTGATTTGCGAATCGCCGTCGAGAGTCCGTGAGTCAAGACGACGATATTTCTTTGCCGACGCGATCAAAACGCCTGCTGCCGGGCCCCGACAGCGGCCAGCCGGGGCCTCCAGGTCGCCAATCCCGCAACCTGCGATCCCGCTTCGCATCGGCCCCTACGTCCCATTCTGACGTTTAACAGGTATTAATTCCTATCTCGACCGGGCGCGGCCTCATCCTTCCGGTCTGTTCCCCGAGAGAAAGGATTAGCCATGCCCCGCTCCTACCGCGTTCCCGTCACCGAAGCCGACCGCATCCGTGCGGGACTGGCACTTCATCTAGTTGCCGCCTGCACCGGCGTCAGCGCTGAACAGATGGCCGGCACCGATCGCCTGCCGCCCCCGGCGTGCCGGGCCCGTTGGCTGGCCTTCTATCTGGCCCATGTGGCCTATGGCTGGCCGCTGGAGCGTGTCGGTCATGCCTACGGCGTCAACCGCGCGACGGTCGCCGGCGCCTGCCGCTGGGCCGAGGATGCGCGCGACCGCCCGGCCCTCGACGCCCTGCTCGACAGGCTGGAAGACTTCACCCGCACCCTGCTGGGTGACGCGCCCGTGGTCCTGCCGCGATGAGCCTGCGCACCGACCGCGCCCGCCGCCTGCTGCTCGACAAGGGCGGCTGGATCGAGGCCACCACGCCGGGGGTCTACGTCCTGCGTATCCTGCCGGACCGCCGCGCCCGGGTCGTGCTGCGACTGGACGAAAGCGAGTTCACCGCCCTGGCCCGCGACCCGGGCCTCGCGGTGCGCAAGGGCGGCGGCTTTCAGGCCCGCCGGGCCTCAGGGGTCAACCGCGCCGGGTCGTCCGGCGGGGCGCCCGGCCGGATCGACGCCATCGAGACGCGTACCCTACCCGACGGCGCCTCCCTGCCGGTGCGGGTCAATCTGGGCGACAGCGCCATCGCCTGGCTGGCGCGGCGCAAGGATGCCGCCGGGCGTCCCTGGCTGACCCCGACCGAGGTCGCCGCAGGGCTGCGCCTGACCCGTGATGCCGAGCTGGCCATGAAGGGCCCCTCCCTGACCCAGAGGTGGGACGCCCTGCCCCGCTCCGGCGCCGGCACCGCCGCCCGGGTCGAGCCCGGCGATGCCAGCCTCGCCGCCGGTCGCCGGGTGGCCCGCGCCCTTGAGGCTGCCGGACCCCGCCTCGCGCCAATGCTCGAGGCGGTCTGCATTCGCAGCTCCGCCCTCCAAGCCGCCGAGGGCCAACTCGGCCTCCGCCGCCGTCAGGGCAAGACTGTCCTCAAACACGCCCTGCAGGCGCTGGCCGAGCACTATGGAACGGGGTGAGGTGCAGGGTGGCGTTTCAGACGGTTCAGACTATTCAGACGGTTCAGACGGTTCTTTTTCATCGTCTGGTTTGCCCGCCCCCAGCCACCGGCGGCTCAGCCGGCCGGCACCAGCGCCGCCTCGCGGATCCGTCCGACCATCTGGTTCAGGCCGTTGGCCCTCTGACGGGTCAGGGCCTGCGGCAGGCCCAGCGAGTCCAGCGCCGCCCGGGCGTCAAAGCCCAGAATTTCGTCGCGCGTCCGGCCGGAATAGAGGCCCAGCAGCAGGGCGATATTGCCCTTGGAGATGGCGCTGTCGGAGTCCGCATGGAACCACAGGCGCTCGCCCCCGTCCTCGACCGCCAGCCACACCCGGGACGCGCAGCCCGGCACCAGATTGGCTTCGACCCGGTCAGCCTCGGGCAAGGGTGCCAGCCCCTGACCCAGCTCGATCACATAGGCCAGCCGCTCCTCCCAGTCGCCCAGCAGGTCGAACGACTCCTGCAGCTCGGCCAGGGCCTCGTCGAGGGTCTCGGTGGGGGGGGTGTGCGTCTCGGCCATGCCCTTCGAATAGGTATGCGGGCCGGCAAGGGCAATGCGACACGCCCGGCGTTAATCGTTAACGGCCTGTCGTTCCCCAGTTTTCAGCCCCCGTCCCCTTGCCTGCAATCCCCTGACACGGGAGCGGCCTCGCAGGGAATCGCCTCGCCCGGTAGGTTGGAAGCGCCAGCCCGTGGCAACCGCCCCGTTCACCTTGTCGGAAACCCCTTGCCGCTTTCCTCCTCGCCCGTCCGGTCCGGTCGCCCCGTCGGCGATCTGCCCGCCCTGACCGCCTCGCACGCGGCCTGGGCGGCGATGACGGCATTGGCGGCGCTGGGTCTGCGGGTGATCGAGCCCGGGCCGGGGCTGCACGGTCCGGTCTTCTTCGGCATGCTGGCCATGGCCGTGCCCGGTCTGGCCGGTCTGACCCTGCTGTGGCGCGACGGCGCCCGGGCGCGTCTGGCCGTGCTGGGTATCTGGTCGCTGGCCGCAGCGGTCACCGCCCTTCTCTCCGGCGGCATTGGCGGCAGTCTGTCGGGCTATCTGCTGATGCCGGTGGCGGCCGGAATACTGCTGGGCAGCGGACGCCCCGGCGGGCTGAAGCTGGCCCTGCTGGGCACGGCGGCCTCCGCCATCTCCGCCCTGATCGGCATGGGCGCAGCCCTGATGGGCGATCCCTCCGTCGCCCTGCCCTTTACCGCAGCATTTTCCGCCCTGTCGGCGGCCGGGGCGACGGCGGTGGCGCTGCAACTGGCCTGGCGTCTGCGTGAGCAGGAACTGGGCGAGGCCCTGAGCTCGGTCGCCCGGGTCGAGACCGTCCTGTCGGCCCAGCCGGGCCTGACCCTTGTGCTGGACGGCACCGCCCGGGTGCTGGCGGCCTATGGCGTGCCGCCCCAGCCCCTGCCCGTGGCGCCCCTGCTGGACGAGGGGTTGATGGCCGCCGTTCACGCCCCCGACCGCCAAACCCTGATGGCTGCCCTCAAGCGCGCCGGTGAAGGCGGCGAGGCCCAGATCCGCTTCACCCCGCGCAAGGCCCTGGATCGCCGCATCGCCCTTCTGGTGCGGCGCATGGACAGCCCGGACGGCGAACTGCGCCTGATCGCCCAGGCCTTTGACGCCACCGACGCCTACGTCCGCGAAGTGGCCCTCGACACCGCCCGCGCCGAGGCCGAGGCCACCAGCCGCTCCAAGTCGCGGTTCCTCGCGACCATGAGCCACGAACTGCGGACCCCGTTGAACGCGGTGCTGGGCTTTGCCGACATCATGCGCCAGAGTTTGTTCGGCCCTCTGCCGGCCCGCTATGCCGACTATGCCCAGTCGATCCATTCGGCGGGCGAGCACCTGCTGGACCTGATCAATGATGTGCTCGACGTCTCCAAGATCGAGGCCGAGCGCTATCAGCTCAGCATGGAGCGGTTCGACGCCCGCGAAGTGCTGTCCGACGCCCTGGCCCTCGTCCGGCCGCGCGCCGACGAGACCGGCGTCCATCTGTCGACCGTGCTCCCGTCCGAGCCGGTCATGGTCGAGGCTGACCGTCGCGCCCTAAAGCAGATCGCCCTCAACCTGTTGTCCAATGCGGTCAAGTTCACGCCGGCCGACGGTTCAGTGACCGTCACGGTCGAGGGCATCGGTCCCTATCTGGAACTGGTCATCTCCGACACCGGCACCGGCATCGCGCCCGAAGACCTGAAGCGCCTCGGCAAGCCTTTCGAGCAGGCCGGCGGCGAGGCACAGCGGGCCCAGGGCACAGGCCTCGGCCTGTCATTAGCCCGCGCGCTCAGCGAACTGCACGGCGGACGGCTGTCGATCGACAGCACCCTCGGCGAAGGCACAGCCGTGACCGTGCGTCTGCCGGTCCACAAGCATCAGGTGGAGGAGGGCCAGCATCCAGGGGCCGAGATCATCGCCTTCTCTCCGGCCGCCAGCCAGTCGTCAGAACCCTAGAGCGGGCCCATCTGCAGGAAGGCCCGACCGGCCGAGATGTCTCCGACTTCAAAGGCCGCCCGCGCCACACTGCCGTCGCGGAACAGGAACTCGACCCAGAAGCCTTCGCGGGGGTCCAGCCGCTCAAGCTGCGTCCCCAGGCTGGCGGGAAAGCTCCAGACCTCCCCGGCCCGGCGGTCTGCGGCCAGAAGCATCCGGGTGGCCGGTGCCTGCGACATGGCCATCACGGCCCGGCGCGACGGCGCAGGCGGCAGGGCCCCGGCCCGGCCCAGCCAGGGCCGCGCCATGACGCCGGTGTCCCGCATCACCACCCGGGCGGCATAGGGACGGGGCGCGCCGACGAAGGACACGACGACCTTCATCTCGCCCTCGACCGAGGTCTGGCCGAACCGTACCGGCGAGGCCCCGGTCTGTGAGGTCTGGCTGAGCGCCCACGTCTCTTGCGAATAGGCCCGGCGGTCGGCCAGCCACGGCTGCGCCAGTCCGGGGAAGCTCAGCGAGGGAATGCGGCGCCAGCCGTCAAAGGCCATCTCGACCCGGTCCGCGACCATGGCCAGTTCGGGATCGTTGCAGGCGACCTCGGCGGCCCTCGCCTGCGCCCGGCGGGCGGTGGCATTGACCTCGGCCGTCTCGGTCCCGGCCCGAAGTGCCGCACTGCGCGCCTGCCGTGTCGATACCGTCAGGGCCGCGCCCAGCTCATCCGAGAACAGGCCGCACCGCTCATGCGCCGCCAACACAAAGCTGCGCTCATAGAAGGGCACGGATCCCCCGGCCACCACAGGCCCGGCGGCCGTCAGCAGCGCCGCCGCCATGGCCATGGCAGACCCCGCCCGTCCAATCTGTGCTTTCCTCGACATGAGGGGCAGCCTAAGGCTCAGACCTTCCAGCCGGGTTTCAAAGCAGGGTTATCGAATTGCTTCTCGCCACCGATGTCTGGGTCGGGGCCCTGATCCGACGGGCCCAGCTGGGCGGGGCCTTCGCCACCGTCGCCCGCCATGGCGATGCCCGCGCCGGCGCCGTGCTGGTCAAGATCTATGACAGCGCCAACCGCACCGCCCGCCTCTATTCCGAGGCCACCGGCCCTGACGGCGACCGCCTGTGGATGCGTCCCCTCGACACCGAGCTCGAGACCGAGGTCGACGCCTATATAGAGCGACAAGCGCGCTTCGACAGCGACCTCTGGGTCGTCGAGATCGAGGACCGCGAGGGCCGCCACTTCCTCACCGAAAAGGTCACCTGAGGCGCCGCGTCTGGTCGTAAATGCTTAACCGCGTTCGGGAACGGAACCTCAAACGCTGCCCGCTAGGGTGATCACAACGGGGCGACCATGACCCCGGTGATGGTGGGTGTGCTTATGCTGTTTCTTCTCAACGACGTTGTCTTCGATCTGGACGAGGCCTCACCGGTCACGCCCGCCGACGCGCGCCGGTTCGAGAAGCTGGGCTTTGACTATCTGCTCGAACTGGGTTGCGAACTGTTTGCCGAAGACCCGCTCCTGCATCGCAACGACCCGGCCCGCGCCCGGCGTCTGGCCTGGCTGATCCACGACCGGGGTCCGGACATCACCGCCGCCCTGTTCGCCGCCCCCGCAGCCGGATGTGATCCGGCGCTGGTCGAGCCGCAGTTCTGCGCCCTTCCGGACGAGGTCCTAGGTCAACTTCATGACCGTGCCCGTCGCGGGAAGCCCGATGCCGTAGCCGTTGATCGCGCTGTCTGGGGTCGCCTCGCCGCCTGAGGTTGCAAACGCCCAAGCTTGCATGCCCCCCGCTTTCCCCGCTAGCCTGACGGTTCTGTTCGGGGGAGCACCAGATCATGGGCATTATCACACGTCTGGGCCTTGCCCTCTGCGCCGCGCTGCTGCTGGCTGTTACTGCGGCTGCGACGCCGGCCCGCGCCGCCTGGCTGAAGGCCGAAACGCCGAACTTCATCATCTATTCCGAAGGGGGCGAGCGCCCCTTGCGCGAATACGCCACCAAGCTTGAGGTCTACGACCGCTTCCTGCGCATGCGGTTCGGGGTTCCGCTGGACAGGCCCGTGGGCCGCAAACTGCCCATCTACCTGGTGCGCCGCCAGCGTGACCTTGAGCAGGTGCGGCCCGGTCTGGGTAACACCGTCGCCGGCTTCTACTACCCGGGCGAAGAAGACATCTTTGCCGTAGCGGTGACCGGGGACGGCGATTTCACCCTGCTGCACGAATATGCACACCACTTCTTCTTCCAGCATTTCTCGACCTATTACCCCGGCTGGCTGGTCGAAGGCCTCGCCGAATATGTGATGACGGCCCGTATCTGGCCCGACCGCATCCAGGTCGGCGCCCATAACGAGAACCGCGCGTCCTGGTTGATGAACTCGTCCTGGCTGCCGCTGGAAGAACTGCTGACCAATCGCTTCGGCGAGATCGAACATGAGCCGCACCGGCTGACCTATTATCCCGTCGCCTGGCTGCTGACCCACTGGTTCATGAGTTCGCCCGAGCGGGTGGTCCAGCTTGAGGCCTACCTCGGGCTGATCCGTCAGGGCGTGGATCCGGTCACCGCCATGCAGCAGGCCACGGGCCTGTCGTTGGCCCAACTCCGCAATGTGCTGCGCGATCACATGTACGGCCGGATCGAGTTGAATACCTATGACATCGATCTGGACATCCAGGTCGAGATCAGCCGCCTGCCGCCCTCGGCCGACGACCTGCTGCTGCTGGGCCAGCGACTGAAGATGCCGATGTCCGAAGAGGACCGCGCCATGGCGCTTGAGGAGTCCCGCCGCATGGCCGCCCGTCACCCCGACGATCCGCTGGCCTTGCTGGTGCTGGGTCATGCCGAGCTGCACATGGGCGACCGGGCTGCAGGCGAGGCCGCCTTCACTCGCCTTCTGGAACAGCAGCCCGAAAACATCGAAGCCCTGCAGTTCATGGCCATGGCCCGCATCGAGGATGCCGCCGACCTGCCGGACGAGCGCACCGACCTCATGAACCGGGCGCGCGGTTATCTGGTCACGGCCTATGGCGCCGATCCCGGCAACTATCTGACCCTGCTGCTGATCGCACGCTCGCGCGACGGCGCGCCGGGCTATCCGAACGACAACGATCTGGCGACGTGGGAGATGGCCTTCATCGCCGCGCCGCAACTGTCGGGCATCCGTCTGGGCGCGGGTCACGCCTTCCTGGCCGCCGGGGACAAGGCGACCGCCATCGCCTTGCTGGAGCCGCTCGCCAATGCCCCGCACGGGGGCGAGGGCGCCGAATCCGCGCAAAAGCTGATCGATCAGGCCAACGGTGTCGTCCGCGAGGATAGCGCCGAGGCCGAGCCGGAGGCCGAAACCGCAGCGGCGGACTGACCCCCTTCCCGGTTCATGGCGTGACTTCACGGGCCGGACAGGCTAACCCCCCGCGCCATGTCGCAAGCCTCTCTCGCCCAGGAAGCGTCCCGTCGCCGGACCTTCGCCATCATCGCCCACCCCGATGCGGGCAAGACCACCCTGACCGAGCACATCCTGCTGGCGGGCGGCGCCATTCGCGCGGCCGGCGCCGTGCGGGCGCGGGGCGAGAACCGCCGTACGCGCTCGGACTGGATGAAGATCGAGAAGGAGCGCGGCATCTCCGTCTCGGCCTCGGTCATGACGTTCGAGCATGACGGCAAACGCTTCAACCTGCTGGACACCCCGGGCCACGAGGACTTCTCGGAAGACACCTACCGGACCCTGACCGCCGCCGACTGCGCCATCATGGTGCTGGACGCCGCCAAGGGCATCGAGCCGCAGACGCTCAAGCTGTTCGAGGTCTGCCGCCTGCGCGACATTCCGATCATTACCTTCATCAACAAGCTGGACCGCGAGGCCCAGGACCCCATGGCCCTGCTGGACGAGATCGCCAGCCGGCTGCAGCTGGACCCCGCCCCCATCTGGTGGCCGGCGGAGAGCGGCAATCGCTTGCGCGGCATGGTCGAGGTCGCGACCGGTGCCTTCAAGCCCTATGCCCGCAAGGCCCCCGGCGCGGCTGACGAGCCCGACCACCCCGAGGCCCTGCCGCTGGATCAGGCCGGGGCCTATTTCGAAGAGGGCGAACAGGCCAGCCTGCAGGACGCCCTTGATCTGGTCCGCGAGGGCTATCCGACCTTTGACGTCAACGCCTTCCTCGAAGGCCATATGACGCCGGTGCTGTGGGGCTCGGCCCTGCGCCATTTCGGTATCGAGGCCCTGCTGCAGGCGATCGGCACCTGGGCGCCGTCGCCCAAGGTCATGAAGGCCCGCAAGGAAGCCCCGCCCGAGACCCGCAATGCCCCCGCGCCCGAAGACATCACCATCCAGCCGGGCGAGGATCAGGTGACCGGCTTTGTCTTCAAGGTCCAGGCCAATATGGACCCCAACCACCGCGACCGGATCGCCATGTTCCGCATGGCCTCGGGCAGCTTCAAGCGCGGCATGAAGCTGAAGGTGCAGAACACCGGAAAGTCTCTGTCGGTCAATGCGCCGATCATGTTCTTCGCCTCCGACCGCGAACTGGCCGAGGAGGCCCACGCCGGCGACGTCATGGGTATCCCGAACCACGGCGTGCTGCGGGTCGGCGACAGCCTGTCCGAGACCGGCCTGGTCCGCTTTGCCGGCCTGCCAAACTTCGCCCCCGAAATCCTGCAGCGCGTGCGGGTCAAGGATCCGCTCAAGGCCAAACACCTGAAGAAGGCGCTGGACGGCCTGGCCGAAGAAGGCGTCACCCAGCTGTTCCGGCCCGAGATCGGCGCGGACTTCATCGTCGGCGCCGTCGGTCAGTTGCAATTCGAGGTCATGGCCGACCGCCTCGGAGAGGAATACGGCCTCGACGTCATCTTCGAACCCAGCCCCTATGCCGAGGCCCGCTGGATTGCTCCCGCCGAAGGCGCGACCAGGGCCGACGTCGAGGACTTCATGGGCAAATACCGTCCCCAGATGGCCGGCGACCTCGACTCTGACCCCGTCTTCCTGGCCAAGACCAGCTGGGAAACCGGCTACGTAACCGAACGCTTCCCCAAGGTCCGGTTCCTGAAGACAAAGGAGCGGGGCTGACGGTCCACAGGGCATCGAACGCCGATCTGTGCCCTCCGAACCACACGGCGCCCGCCCGTCACATCCCGTCATCTGGCCATCGCGGCCAGCTTGCGTCTAGGATAACGGTCGGAGCAGAGGAGAGGGATCATCATGCGCTTTATCATTGCGGCCGTGCTTGCCGCCGTCAGTCTGGGGATGGCCGTTCCGGCCGAGGCGCAGAGCCGCCGGGGCACGGAAGAGGTCTTTTTCGCCCTCACCCATGCCGACCTTCAGGGCATTCTGGCTGCCGAGGGCTATGACGAGCTGAAACAGACGGAGCCCGGCATCTTCAACATCACGGTCGAGGGTGGGTTCAAGATGACCGTCGAGCAGCGGGTCTGCGATGCTGAGGGTCAGCCCGAGGGCTGCCTTGGCATGTCGATCATGGCCAGCTGGGGCTATTCTCCGGAACAGCGCCCGACCCTTGAGGCGCTGGCGAACGAGTTCAACGGGCAGTACAGCATCGGCAAGGTCATCGTGTTCGACGACGCCATCGCCATCGAGCGCTACGTCATCACCGATGGCGGCGTAACGCGCGAGCATGTCTCCCGCGAGCTGAACGAATTTCTGAACATTTCCGACGTGCTGGTCGAGCAGATGATCGAGGCGCTCGGCCTCTGATGCGACCGCCGCCGTCCGGTGCGAACCGGACGGTCGGCACCGCGTTTGCTTCGACAGGGTTCACGGCGGGCGAAGCGTCCCGCGACGGGACGATCGGAGCGTGGCCCATGTTCGAGTTCGGGCGGGATCTCAGGCGGCTTTTTGACGGTCATCAGGCCGATCAGGATCTCGGCTGGCTGGAGGTGGTCGACGTCGATGTGCTGCGCGGCGAGGCCCGGCGTCAGACGGTCGACGCCGGCCGGGCCACCTGTCCGCGCCCGGTGCAGGCCTGGCTGCTGGCCTCGGCCCTGTGGCGCGAGCACACCCGCCGTTCCGGTGCCGCCGACAGCCTGCAGCACGCCCGCCTGACCGCACTGGATGGGCGCAAGGCCGCCCGCACCAACGATGAACGGGCCGAGGCCGTGATGGCGCTGGCCGAGACCATGGTGCTGAGCTTTGACCTGTACGGCGGGCCCGACTCACTCACCCGCGCGCTGAGCCTGACCGACGGGCTGAAGGACCATGCGACCCGGCCCCTGCTGAAGGTTCGACTGACCGCCCTGCATGCCCGCATCCGGGCCCGGCAGGTCCGATCGCCGGACGGGGACAGCCTGCAGGCCATGGCCTTTCTGGATCAGGCCGTTCACGAGCTGTCGCGCCGCCCCGGTCTGCTGCTGGACACGCTGAAACTGGATCGGGCCGCCCTGACCCTGACCTTCGGGATCGAGCGGCGCGACGCGCGCCTGCTGGATCAGGCCGGACGCGAACTGCGCGAGCTGGTCGACACCTGCCCGGCAGAGCGCCGCCCCCTGACCCGGGCCCGCGCCCTGGCCCTGTGCGGCGCGGGACTGTCGGCTTTGGCCGCGCTGGCCGACAATGGCGAGGCATTGGAGCAAGGCCGCGCCCTGTTCGACGCCGCCTGCGACCAGTTCACGCCCGACCACAGCCCGATGGATTGGGCCGCTGTGACCCTTGCGCGATCCGCCGCCCTGCCCGGCGCGGCCTGTCTGAGCTCTGATGGCGGCCAATCCGACGTTTTGGGTGGACAGACCCGGAGCCGGACCATTCTGGGGCTAGCCCTCGCCGATGCGGTCGTCGAGGGCGGCGTGATGAAGGCCGAAAGTCAGGGGGACATTCTGGCCCTCGACCGGCTGGCGGCACGGCTGCGCTCCCGGCTGGCCATGGACCGCCCGCGCCCGGTCGCCTGGGCCGTCGACCAGATCGGCCTCGCCCGGGTGGCTCTCGCCAAGGCACGCCTGCTGGACAAGCCCGCCGGGCCTGTCCGTCTGGTGCTGGTCGAGGCGGCGGCTGCGGCACGGGATGAAGGCGCGGACCTGATTGCTGACCGGGCCGATCACCTTCTGCGTCAGGTTACGGACTGACCGATCAGCCGCCCATGGCCACAAACGGACCGTTCATGAAGCCGGGCTTGCCATAGGCCAGCGGCTGGCTGTCCATGTCGAGAACTCGACCGCCGGCGGCCTCCAGCACCGCCTGCCCGGCCGCCGTATCCCACTCTGAGGTCGGGCCGGTGCGCGGATAGACATCGAACCGCCCCTCCGCGATCAGGCAGAATTTCAGCGAGGAATCCATGCCGGTCCAGCTGCCGCAGCCATAGCGGGCGGCCAGCTTGTCGGCCTCGTCATCCTTGAGGCTGTGGCTCAGCAGGGCAAGGGCCTGATCCGGTCGGTCGCGGACCCGGATCGGCTGCCAGGCCTCGCCAAAGCGACGGCGGCGGGCACCCGAGGCATCGCCCACCCAGGTCAGGCCGGTCGCCGGAGCTGAAACGACGCCCGCCACAACCCGCCCCTGATCGACCAGGGCAATGTTGACGCTGAAGCTTTCGCCACCGCGCACAAACCCCTTGGTCCCGTCCAGAGGATCGATAAGCCAGAAACAGTCTGCAGCCTCCCCCGGCCGCCCGTCCGCTTCACACGCCTCTTCGGCCACGGCGGACACGCCGGGATAAAGCCTGGCCAGCTGTTTGAGGATCAGCACCTCGGCCTCGCGGTCGGCCAGGGTGACGGGGCTGTTGTCGGCCTTGGTGATGACCTCGGCACCCGCCCGCCAGTAGGGCAGAATTACCGCGGAGGCCGCCTCGGCGAGGTCGGCCAGGGTTTCGACAAGCTGTCCGCTCTCGAAATCGGACGTCAGGGAATCGTGCATCCCGGCCTGATAGACGATCCCGGCGGTTTCCCGAACCCGCAAATCAGGTCAGCCTTGGTCCACGTTGCTGCCGGAGCCTGCCCCCTATGACGTCTCAAGCCTTCGCCCCCCAATCCGACGACGCCGCCGGGACGACCACCGATCACGACGAAACCGGGCTGGCCACCCAGATCGTCGCCAAGCTCTGCCACGACTTCATCAGTCCCGCCGGGGCGATGAGCTCGGCACTGGACCTGATGACCGACCCGGACTCGGCCGATATGCACGCCGACGCGCTGGACCTGATGCAGCAGAGCGCGGCCAAAATGGTCGCCATGGTCCGCTATGCCCGGGTGGCCTATGGCGCCGCGACCTCGAACCAGAATTTCTCGGGCGACGAGCTGAAGACCACGGTCACCGACCTGCTGGCCGGTGGGCGGGCTTCCATCGACTGGCAGATCCCCGGCGGCGACTACGCCAAGCCGCACGCCCGCATCCTGGTCAATCTGGCCTATGTCGCGGTCGGTGCCCTGCCGACCGGCGGCACCGCCACCCTCAGCGCCCAGCGAGCCGACGGGCATCTGATCCTGACGACCGTCTCGGAAGGCCCCCGCGCCCGGCTCAAGCCCGAGGCCGTTCAGGGCCTGTCGGGCGCGGAGCTTACGGACGGCCTGCCGGGCCAGTGGATCCAGCCGCACTGGCTGTGGCGCTCGGTGCGCGGCCAAGGCGGCACGCTACAGGTTTCGACTGACGAGAACCGGGTCGAGCTGGTCGCCCGTCTGCCCCTGTCCACGAACGGTTAAGATGTCTTAACAGCCCTTCCCAACGCCTCGTTAACCGGCAGTTTGCGATCATGGAGACCCCGAGGCCCCCCGGCACCCGACCTGCACCCGAACGGAATCCGACCTTGAGCTCCAGACTTTGTCTGATCGTCGATGACAGCCGCATCATCCGCAAGGTGTCGCGTCGCATCGTCGAGGCCCTGGGCTTCGATGTCGATGAGGCTGCGGACGGGGCCGAGGCACTGACCTTCTGCACCGGGGCCATGCCCGATGTCATCCTGCTGGACTGGAACATGCCGGTCATGGACGGACTGACGTTCCTGCGGCGGCTGCGGACCCTGCCCGACGGGGGGCGGCCCAAGGTGCTGTTCTGCACCATCGAAACGGCGGTCGACCGTATTACCGAGGCCCTGGCTGCCGGGGCCGATGACTATGTGATGAAACCCTTCGACGGAGAAATCCTCCACGCCAAATTCGCCGAGGTCGGCGCCGTCTGACGATGCTGACCCTTGACCTCCACCAGGCCACGCCATGAGCCCCGAAGACTTTGACAGACTGCAGGCCCTGGTCGCGACGCGCACAGGAAACCGGCTTCGGCGGGATCGGCTGAATCTGGCCGAGCACCGGCTGGGCCCGGTCGCGCGCCGGGCAGGCTTTGACAGTGTCGACGTCATGCTGGCCGCCCTGTGGAGCAAGCCGGTCGCCAGTCTGGCGTGGGAGATCATCGAGTCCTTGCTGAACGGCGAGACCTGGTTCCGTCGCGACCGCGCAGCCTTTCGCACCATGGCCGAGGAACTGCTGCCGGCCCTGTCGCAGGCGCGTCAGGGGCGCACGCTGAAGATCTGGTCGGCCGGGTGTTCGACCGGCCAGGAGGCATGGTCGCTGGCCATGGCGGCCCTGGACCTGAAGCTGGATGTCGAGGTGCTGGGCAGCGACCTGAACCGCATCGCCCTCGAGAAGGCGTATCAGGGGGCCTATACAGGCTTTGAGATCCAGCGGGGCCTGTCGGCGGCCACCATGGTGCGATGGTTCCAGCCGCAGGGCGAACTATGGACGGCGGCCGATCCCCTGAAACGCGTCGTGCGGTTCGAGCGCGCCAATCTGGTCGACCTGAGCGCAACCGAGCCCGACGACCGCTTTGACGTCATCTTCTGTCGCAATGTGCTGACCGGTATGGAGCCGGCCGCCCGGGCGCTGGTGCTGGAAGGTCTGGAGCGGCGGCTGGTCGACGACGGCTGTCTGTTCCTCGGGGCCGACGAAAGCCTGAACGGCGACAGCCTGGCTTTCCGGCCCGTCAGCGGGCGTCGCGGCCTGCACGTTAAATCCCCGACCTTCCTGCAACGCGCTGCCTGATCCGCCTTACGCACCGCAACCGGCTGGGTTAGGGTCGGGACATGGTCGGTAAGGGGGTGACAATGTCGGCAGCCAGTCCGAGCCCGCGTGCGCGGATCGTCAGGGGCCGTCCGGCGCTGGGCATCCTGCTGCTGGTGTCCCTGCTGCTGGGGCTGGGTCTGGCCGCCCTGCTGACCCGCACGCCCGCGCCCCGTCCTGCGGACGCTGAGGCCTCGGTCTTCTCGGCCGGGCGCGCCATGGTCGACGTCGAGCGACTGGCCCGCGCGCCGCGCCCGCTGGGCACCCCCGAGCACGCCGCGGCCCGGACCTACCTGCTGGGCCGGATGCAGGCGCTGGGGCTGGACCCCGTGGTCATGGAGGGACCGCTGTCCCCCGGCTCGATCCGGCGGATGGAGCGCTGGGAGCTGTCGCCCGAGGCCGCCGGTTACCGGGTCCGTAATCTGGTCGGCCAGTTGCCGGGGCGCGACCCGACCGCCGCCCCCGTGGTGCTGATGGCCCACTATGACAGCGTGCCCGGCTCGCCCGGGGCGGCCGACGACGCGACCGGCGTCGCCGCCGTGCTGGAAGCCGTCCGGGCCATTCAGGCGCGGGGTCCGACCGAGCGCCCGCTGATCGTGCTGATCACCGACGCCGAGGAGTTGGGCCTTGACGGGGCCCGTGTCTTCTTCGGCGACTATCCCGACCGCGCGCGGATCGGCTTTGTCGTCAATCTGGAGGCGCGCGGCGGCGGCGGACGCGCCATGATGTTCGAGACCGGCCCGGGTAACGCCGGCGCGGTCGGCCTGCTGGCCGGGGCCGCCCCGCACATCGACGGCGGGGTGACCAGCAATTCGCTGGCGGTGGCCATCTACCGGATGATGTCGAACGACACGGACTTTTCCATCCCGCGCGACCGGGGCATTGCCGGGCTGAACTTTGCCTTCATCGGTCGGGCCGACCAGTACCACCGCCCGTCCTCGACCCCTGAGGCGCTGGACAAGGGCAGTCTGCAGCACATCGGCTCGCAGGCGCTGGAGGTCACCGACCGGCTGCTGCGCGCCGAGACCCTGCCGGAGGCCGGACCGGACCGGGTCTATGCCGACGCGTTCGGGGGGGCGATGATCGTCATGCCCGCGCCCTGGGGCTGGGGGCTGGTGGTCGTGTCGCTTGGGCTGCTGGCCTTTGCCGTCTTCCGCAGCCGGACGGCGCTGGCCAGTCTGTTGCGAGGAGCCGTCGATGGCGTCGCCTTCCTGGCGGGGGCCTTTGTTCTGGCGCAGGCGGTGCGGCTGGCGGCGGGGCCGATGCTGCGGCGGGTCGAGTCGGCCGATGTCTATTATCAGCTGCTGGAGCGGCTGCCCTTGATGGAAGTCGCTACCGGTCTGGCCCTGTTCGGGGCGGCTCTGTTGTTTTTGGCGGGGACGAGCGGCAAGCTGCGCATGGCGTGGATGGGCACCGTCGCGGTCCTCGGTCTGCTGGTCCAGCTGATCGGCGGCTGGGACCCGGTCAGCGCGGGCATGACCGCTCTGGCCCTTGTCGCCGCCATTCCGGTGCCGCCACCGGCGGCCAGCCCCTGGCCGCGCTGGCTGGGGCTGATCGGGCTGGTGCTGGTGCTGGGCGCGGTGGCGCAGGCGCTGCTGCCGGAGGCCGCCTTCCTGCTGCTGTGGCCCGGGCTGGTCGCGGTCGCGGTCGCCGCCTTCGTCGCCGCCATCGACCCGGAGTTGAGGCGGGTCCGGATCGGTCTGATCCCGGTCGTCGCGACCGTGGTCGTTGGGGGCTGGTTGCTGGCCATGGGCCATCCGGTGTTCCTCGGCATCGGCATGGACCTGCCGGGCATACTGGCCCTGATCGCCCTGCTGTGGCTGAGTCTTGCGGCGCCGCTGGCGCTGATGACGCCGAACAGTCCGGGCGCCGGGCCGTGGTCGGGCCTGAGGATCATCGGACTGGTGCTGATCGTGGCGGCGGTCTCCGTTTCGGCCTCGGCCCTCGTCTTCATGCCCGGCTGACCCGCCTCAGCCGCCGTCGGTCCAGACGGTCTTGTAGAGATCAAAGCGGCGGTCGCGCAGATTGCGCACCGTGCCCTGCGCCTTGGCCCAGGCGAGGTCGGAGAGGTCCAGGTCGGCGACGGTGATGGTCTCGACATTCTCGGACGCCTCGGCGGCGATGCCGTCGCGCGCAAAGGGGAAGTCGCAGGGCGTCAGGATGCACGACTGGGCGTACTGGACGTCCATGTTCTCGACATTGGGCAGATTGCCGACATTGCCCGACAGGGCGATGTAGCACTGGTTCTCGATGGCCCGCGCCGCCGAGCAATAGCGCACCCGCAGGTACCCCTGACGGTTATCGGTACAGAAGGGCACGAACAGCATCCGCGCCCCCTCGTCGACCAGCCGCCGGGCCAGTTCGGGGAATTCGGAGTCGTAGCAGATCAGCACGCCGATCGGGCCGCAGTCGGTGTCGATGGCGTGGACCATGTCGCCGCCCTTGATGTTCCACCAGTGACGCTCGTTCGGAGTCGGGTGGATCTTTTCCTGGGCGTGGACCGAGCCGTCGCGCAGGAAGACATAGGCGACGTTCTGGATGTCGCCGTCGTCGGTCTGGGTCGGGTGCGAGCCGCCGATGATGTTGATGTTGTACTCGACCGCCATCTTGCGCAGGGCCTCGACGAAGCGGGGCGTGTAGCGGGTCAGGGCCTCGATCGATTCCGCCGGCGTCAGCTTCTTCTTTTCCAGCGACAGCAGCTGCAGGGTGAACAGTTCGGGGAAGACGACAAAGTCGGTCCGGTAGTCGGCGGTCACATCGACGAAATATTCGATGTTGGCGATGAACTCCTCAAAGCTCGCCACCTTGCGCGCCTGCAGCTGGACGGTGGCGATGCGGACGTTCTCCTTGACCGCAAAGGCCGAGCCCTTGCCCCGCTCCTCGACGAAATAGGGGTTGCGCCAGACCATGTGGGCGGCGTGGCCCATCGAGGCGGTGTCCGAGGCCAGATAGCCCTTCAGCACGCCGATCGGCTCAAAGCCGGTGCGCAGGTGAAAGCCGATCACCGGGTCATTGGCCTTCCGCGCCGAGACGGCGTCCAGATAGGCCTCGGGCTCGGCATAGGTGGCCTTCTTGCGCGCCAGCCCGGGCATGCGTCCGCCAAAAACGATGCCCTTCAGATTCTTGGCCTCGCAGAAGTCGCGCCGCGCATCATACAGGCGCTGGCCAATGCGAAGCCGCCGCCGGTCGGGGTCGACGCAGACCTCCATGCCATAGAACCATTCGCCGATCGGATCGTGACGCGAGGCATAGCCGCCGCCGGTGATCTGCGACCAGGTGTGCTGGCTCATCGCCGTCTTTTCATCGATGCGGAAGCCGGCGGCATAGCCGACGATGTCGCCTTCATATTCGACCACGAACTGGCCGTCGGGGAAGGCCGAGATCTGGCCGCGCAGCATGCCGGTCGTATAGGGCGGCATGGACTTGTAGACCTTGGACACGAGGGCCGCGATGGCCTCCACATCTGTGGCGCGGGCATTGCGAATGTTCAGGACGGCGGGCTTGTTTGTTTTTGTCATGCCCCATCCAACGCGAAGCTTGGCCATTGGATCAATGGGGAAGCGGATTTTTCTTGCAGTGCAACAGGCTGTTTCCGGAACGTCGCCGCCCCGGGTGGCGTTGCGGGGCGATACACATCTTCACTGAGGAGCCACCCCCATGATCAAATGGGCCATCATTCTCGCCGTCATCGCCCTGATCCTGGGTGTGCTGGGTTTCACGGGCCTTGCCGGCGTTTTCGTCGACATCGCCATCATCCTGTTCTGGATCGCCGTCATCATCGCGGTCGCCGTCTTCGTCCTGGGCCTGACCGTTTACAAAAAGGTGAAGTGAGGGGCGCGCCTTCGCGCCCACGCCGAAGCCCCTCTCGCCCGGGGGGCAGAGGATATGGAGAGGTGGGCGGCGCATGGGCCGGGAGCCCGGAACCGTTGCTCCCGTGCTTTCGCCGTAGGGAGCGTGTGTGAGTTTCGGCACCTGGCCTGGCGCCGCCCCGGTCGGTTCACGCGAGCGGTCTGAAGCTCCGGTCTCTTCCGCCGGGACCGGGGGCGCCGACGAACTTGCGCGGCCCGGCTCGTTTAACCCGGTTCGACCTCTTCCAGACGACTCAGCCCGCGACGGGCGAGGCGTCCAGAAACGCCCCGGACCCCGGGGTTTCGCCCCGGGCAATCCCGCTCGACCGGCCCCCGCCGCCGCGTCAGTGCCTGGGTCCCGAGGCGCCTCTCCTGCGACGGAGACGGGCAGAGGGTTGCACACCGCTGGACCGGGTCGGGAAGAACGGTCCGGGAAACGGTGGGGGTGTTGAAAGGGTTGGGGAATCCGGGGGCGGCTATCCTATCTGAGGGCGTCGGCTCAGCAGTCCTTCTCCCCCGATGGGGAGAAGGGAGAAGAAAGAGGTTCATCACAAAGGACACAAAGGAGGCACGAAGGGCACAGAGGGGGTGTGCCCGTCGCCAAGGTCCCGCACGATAAATTGTCCCTTCTCCCAATGGGAGAAGGTGGCGCGCGAGCGCCGGATGAGGGTCGTTGGTGTCCGTCGGCGACCGCCGTGGCAGGACCGGTGCGACGGCTCACGCCGAAGGATACAGAGAGCCCCTCACCCCCAACCCCTCTCCCGCCGGGAGAGGGGACTTAAGAATGAGGTTCACCACAACGGGTGCAGCGGGCTCGACCCCGTTGTGTCCTTTGTGGGGTCTTTGTGGTCTTTGTGATGAACCCCGCTTCGTCAGACGGCCCCCTACGTCAATCCCGGTCGCACTCGAAAAAAGAACATATTGGCAACCAGAACAAAACATGCACATATGCTGGTCACCGGGAGCGGGCCGGGGGTGGATGTCCATCCCTGTGGCGGGTCTCTCCCGAAGTCGGATGGGAATCATGGCAAGGGAGTCGAAGGCAATGGCACAGGCGGCTTTGAAACTGGTGGGCAAGGAAGACGGCGACAAGGCGCGGGCTCTGGAAGCGGCGCTGGCCCAGATTGACCGGGCGTTCGGCAAGGGCTCGGTGATGAAACTGGGCAAGGGCGGGCTGGTGACGGAGATCGCGAGCATCTCGACCGGCTCGCTGGGCCTGGATATGGCGCTGGGGATCGGCGGCCTGCCCTATGGCCGGGTGATCGAAATTTTCGGCCCGGAAAGCTCCGGCAAGACGACGCTGGCGCTGCACACGGTGGCCGAGATCCAGAAGGTCGGCGGCGTGGCGGCGTTTGTTGACGCGGAACATGCGCTGGACCCGGTCTATGCCCAGAAGCTGGGCGTGAACCTCGACGATCTGCTGGTCAGCCAGCCGGACAATGGCGAGCAGGCGCTGGAAATCACCGACACCCTGGTGCGGTCGGGCGCGGTGGACATTGTGGTGATCGACTCGGTCGCCGCCCTGACGCCCCGGGCCGAGATCGAGGGCGAGATGGGCGACAGCCTGCCCGGCCTTCAGGCCCGCCTGATGAGCCAGGCGCTGCGCAAGCTGACCGCCTCGATCTCGCGGACCAATTGCATCGTCATCTTCATCAACCAGATCCGCCACAAGATCGGCGTCATGTACGGCTCGCCCGAGACGACCACCGGCGGCAATGCGCTGAAATTCTATGCCTCGGTGCGCCTCGACATCCGTCGCACCGGCGCCATCAAGAACCGCGACGAGGTGGTCGGCAACACCACCCGGGTCAAGGTGGTCAAGAACAAGGTGGCCCCGCCGTTCCGCGAGGTGATCTTCGACATCATGTATGGCGAGGGCATCTCGAAACTGGGCGAGATCATCGACCTGGGCGTCAAGGCCGGGGTGATCGAAAAGGCCGGCAGCTGGTTCTCCTACGACAGCCAGCGCATCGGTCAGGGCCGCGAGAATGTGCGCGAATTCCTCAAGGCCAATCCCGATGTGGCGGCCTCGATCGAAAAGGCCGTGCGTCAGTCGACCAGCAAGATCGACGACGAACTGCTGGGCTCGCCCGAGCCCGACGAGGGGCAGGACCTCGAGGGCTGATCGCCCTCAAGCCGCTCGGCTTTCAGACTTCCCCGGGCGGTGCCTCGCGACCCGCCACCGACCCCGTGACATCCGTCCGGGGAAAAGAAGCCGCTCGACCCCCCGGTCGGGCGGCTTCGTCCGTTGTGGACGGCTGTCAGCGAAACAGCCGCTGCAGCCGCGGGCGGACCTTGAGGAACTGCACATACAGGCGCTCCAGCAGGGCCAGCACCATCCGGTTGCGGGCCATGAGGCCGAAGGGGCGGAGGATCGGGATCGCGCGCCACATGGCGGCAAAGGCGGCGGCGCCGGACAGCAACTGTCCGTCCTCGCGCACGTGAAAGCGGGACAGCATGTCGGCCGGGTCGAGCGGACAGGCCTCGGCCGCGCCCGGCCCGGCCACATCGACGAAGGTCAGGGCACCGCCACGGTCCAGCCGCCGCATGATGCCGATCTCGCGGCGACACAGGGGACAGGCCCCGTCATACCAGACGACCACTTCGCGCATGAGCCACTCCTACCCTGACCGCGAACCGCCGTCGCCCGCCGCAATGTCGCGCCCGCTGATCACGGGCAGGTGATGCAATCCGGCGCATTCCTCTGTATGACGGCTGCCTCCCCGTTTCCTCCCGACTGACCGAGCCCGCCCCGATGTCCAGCCTCAAAGAGATCCGTTCGACCTTCCTCGACTATTTCGCCGCCGATGGTCACACCAAGGTGCAGTCCGCGCCGCTGGTGCCGCAGAACGATCCGACCCTGCTGTTCGTCAATGCCGGCATGGTGCCGTTCAAGAACGTCTTCACCGGTCAGGAGAAGCGCCCCTACAACCGCGCGACCAGTGCCCAGAAATGCGTGCGCGCCGGGGGCAAGCACAACGACCTGGACAATGTGGGCTATACCGCCCGCCACCACACCTTCTTCGAGATGATGGGCAATTTCTCGTTCGGCGACTACTTCAAGGAACACGCCATCGAGGCCGCCTGGAACCTCGTGACCAAGGACTTCGGCATTCCGAAGGACCGGCTGATGGCCACCGTCTATATCGACGACGATGAGGCCTTCGACCTGTGGAAGAAGATCGCCGGCCTGCCCGAAAGCCGCATCACCCGCATCGCCGGCTCGGACAATTTCTGGTCGATGGGCGACACCGGCCCGTGCGGTCCGTGTACCGAAATCTTCTATGACCACGGCGACCACATCTGGGGCGGACCGCCCGGAACGCCGGAAGAGGACGGCGACCGCTGGGTCGAGATCTGGAACCTGGTCTTTATGCAGTTCGAACAGCAGGAAGACGGCACCCGCCTGAACCTGCCCAAGCCCTCGATCGACACCGGCATGGGGCTGGAACGCGTCGCCGCCGTGCTGCAGGGCGTGCATTCCAACTACGAAACCGATCTGTTCCGCACCCTGATCAACGCCTCGGAAGAGGCCACCGGCGTGGCCGCTCAGGGTGATCAGGCGCCCAGCCACCGGGTGATCGCCGACCATCTGCGGTCGTCGTCCTTCCTGATCGCCGATGGTGTGACTCCGTCGAACGAGGGCCGGGGCTATGTGCTGCGCCGCATCATGCGCCGGGCCATGCGCCACGCCCACCTGCTGGGCGCGGCAGACCCGCTGATGCACCGGCTGGTGCCGACGCTGGTCGCCGAGATGGGCGAGGCCTATCCCGAGCTGACCCGCGCCCAGGCCACCATCGAGGACACGCTGAAGCAGGAAGAGCTGCGCTTCCGCACCACGCTCGGCCGCGGCATGACCCTGTTCGAGGAGGCCACGCGCGATCTGGCCGAGGGCGGCACCCTGCCCGGCGCCACCGCCTTTGCCCTCTATGACACCTATGGCTTCCCGCTGGACCTGACCCAGGACGAGGCGCGCCGCCGCGGTTTTGCCGTCGACACCGATGGTTTCGAAGCGGCGATGACCGAACAGCGCGACCGCTCGCGCGAGCACTGGAAGGGGTCGGGCCAGACGGCCTCAACCGCCGAATGGCTGGCGCTGCGCGACCGTCTGGGGCCGACCGACTTCATCGGCTATGACGACGTGGACGGCACCGGCGAGGTGCTGGCGCTGGTGGTCGATGGGGCCCCGGCCGAGCAGGCTTCCGAGGGGGCCGAGGCCGAGCTGGTGCTGGACCGCACCCCCTTCTATGGCGAGGGCGGCGGACAGGCGGGCGACCGCGGCACGCTGAGCTGGACCGGCGGCCAGGCCGAGGTGCTGGATGTGCAAAAGCCCGCGCCCGACCTCAATGTCCATCGCATCAAGATTACCTCGGGCACGCTGAAGACCGGCGACCGGGTCGAGGCCTCGGTGACAGCTCTGGCCCGCCTGACCACGCGGTCGAACCACTCGGCCGCGCACCTGCTGCATGCGGCGCTCAAGAATGTGCTGGGCCCGCACGTGGCGCAGAAGGGCCAGATGGTCGACGCCGAGCGGATGCGTTTCGACTTCAGCCACAACGCCCCGGTGACCGACGACGAACTGGCCCGGATCGAGGATGAGGTGAACGCCGTCATCCGTCAGAACCTGCCGGCCGAGACCAAGCTGATGGGCCCCGATGAGGCCATTGCGGCGGGCGCCGTGGCCCTGTTCGGCGAGAAATATGGCGACGAGGTGCGGGTGCTGACGTTGGGCCAGAGCCTGGTGGAGGACAAACCCTATTCGGTCGAGCTGTGCGGCGGCACGCACGTCGCGCGCACGGGCGACATCGCCCTGTTCAAGATCGTCTCGGAGAGCGGCATCGCCGCCGGCGTCCGCCGCATCGAGGCCCTGACCGGAGAGCCCGCCCGTCAGTATCTGGAAGCCCAGGCCCGCGTGGCGCGCGGTCTGGCCCGCGACTTCAAGATCCAGCCCGCCGATGTGCCGGGCCGGGTCGAGGCGCTGCAGACCTCGGTCAAGGCGCTGGAGAAACAGGTTGCCGAGCTGAAGAAGCAGCTCGCCCTGGGCGGCGGCGGCGGCGCCAGTGCCGCCCCGGAAGAGATCGGCGGCACCCGGCTGATCGCCCGCGTGCTGGACGGCGTCGACGGCAAGGGCCTGCGCGGCGTGGCCGAGGATTTCCGCAAACAGGTCGGCTCGGGCGTCGTCGCCCTGATCGGCACCACCGATGGCAAGGCCGCTGTCACCGTGGCCGTGACCTCGGACATCACCGACCGGATCAATGCCGCCGACCTGGCCCGCGCCGCAGTTCTGGCCATGGGCGGGCAAGGCGCCGGCGGCAAGCCAGACTTTGCCCAAGGCGGAGCCCCCGACGCCAGCAAGGCCGAGGCCGGGCTGCAGGCCGTACGGGATGCGCTGGGGGGCTGAACCACGAACCGGAAAGCGGACTCTTCAGGTGGCGGCTTTGGGGGGTTAGCGGACTCTGGCCTGTAGAACTCTGACGGTCCGCCAAGCGCCATGCGTGGACATTCAAAGGCCGGCCGAAACCCGACCTTCGACCACCTCTCACATCGGCATCGCCGCGCGAACTCCGCCGTACTCCATGACCAGCATCCAGACCGCCATGGCGATCATCATCAGGTTTTCGGTCAGGGACAGGAAGCCCAGCGGCACATTGCTGTCGCCGCCGACGCAGGCGCACTTGAGTTCCAGCTTGTCGAGGTAGACGGCCTTGAACACCGAGGCGGCGCCGATGCCGCCGATGACCAGGGCGACCGGTGCCGACAGCCAGGTCAGGACACCGGCGACCATCAGGGCGCCAGCCCCGAACTCGGCGAAGGGATAGACCTTGCCGTAGGGAACCCAGCGCTTCGCCAGGAGGTCGTAGTTCAAGAACATGGACGAGAAACTCTCGACGTTCTGCAGCTTCAGCATGCCCAGCACCATCATCGACAGGGCGATGAACCATTCGGCCGCCTGCACGGTCAGAGGGGTGCCGAAAACGACAAGGCTGAGCATGGCGGCCATGACGGCGGTCGAGAGAAACACGACCAGTACGGGCGTATAGGTCGTCGCCTTGGGGTCGCGCACCTTCAGGCCGAGGAAGCGACGCAGGTCATCGTGACCGCCAATGCGCTGGCCGTCGATGAACACCTGGGGCGTGGTCTTGACCCCGTGTTCGGCCTTGAAGGCGTCGGTTTCCTCGCGGGTGGTCAGCCAGCGGTCATCGACGGTGTAGCCCCGGCTCTTCAGCAGGTGACGGGCCTTCAGACCCCAGGGACAGGTGTGGTCGGGCATGACCATCCGATACAGGACGGCGGTTCGGGACGGTTTGGACATGGTGTGCTCCTTGGCTTGGCAATCCAGAGCGGGGACTTTAGTTTCCGTACTTAAGTACGGAGTCAATCATGAAGGTCAGAACGATCGCGGCCCTGGCGCAGGAAGGCGGCGTGGGGGTGGAGACGGTGCGATTCTATCAGCGACGGGGCCTCATGCCGACGCCCGATCGCTGGTCGCGCGACGGCGTGGGCGCGGGCATTCGCCGCTATGGCGAAGAGGACGTGCGCCGTCTGAAGTTCATCCGCTCGGCCCAGACGGCCGGGTTCACGCTGGAGCAGATCAAGGAGCTGCTGTCGCTGGATGCCGGCGAGGACAGGGCGCGGGCCCGCGTGCTGGCGTCCGAGCGTCTAGCCGCGCTGGACCGAACCATAGCCGATCTGGAGGACGCGAGATCGGCCCTGAGGCGGCTGGCGAGCGCCTGCGCCTCCAGGGACAGCGGCCCGTGTCCGATCATCGCGGCCTTCCAAGGGGAGACGGCCTGAGGCTCAGGCTCCGTTATGGCGCCCGAACACGGTGGCCTGGCCCCTGCGGTCAATCAGCAGGGTGACATAGGGCTCGTTCCCGGCCGCCTCCATGCCGGGCGAGCCGGCGGGCATTCCCGGTGCGGCGAGGGCCAAGGCCTGCGGCCGGTCCCTCAGCAGACGGGCGACGTCGGAGGCCGGAACATGGCCCTCGACGGCATAGGCGCCGACCACGGCGGTATGACACCCGGCATAGCGATCCGGCACGCCGTAGCGGGCGCGAATCGGGGCGAGGTCGTCGCGCTCGACCACATCAACGGTCCAGCCGGCGGCGCGCATGTGCGCTACCCAGCCGTCGCAGCACCCACACCAGGGCGTCTTGTAGGCGGTCATCCGCCGGTCCTGGGCCATCGCGGTGCCCGCCGAGGCGAGCGCGACCGCGCCGCCAAGAAGCAAGCGACGGGTCAATCGGGGCGCCATCAGTGGACCATGAAACGGACGGCGCCCGTCATTTCATGACCGTCCGCGCCTTCGGCCGTCCAGTTCAGCACGTAGTTGCCGGGGGCCAGAGTCGGCAAATCGGCCGATACGCGTGTCGTTGCGGCCGCGGCGGCGACGGGAACCGTGACCGCGTTGCGTCCTTCGGCGGTCACGGTCACAGTCTTCAGGGTCATCGCGTGCGGGAAGGTGGCAGTGAACCAGTCGGGGGAGCCATCGGTCATGGCGCCGTCCGCCGGGGTTGTGACGACGTCGTGCGCGGCGTGGTCGGGATCGGCGGCATGGGCGTCGTGGCCTGCCTGCGCGCCCGGGGGATCCTGCTCGCAGCAGCAGCAAGCCTCGACAGCCTGAGCGAATGTGGGGACCATGAGGGCCAGGGTCATGGCGACCGTCGGCATGATCTTGTGCATAGGTAACTCTCCTTAGAACCAGGCCTTGAGGCCGATGACGAAACGGGTGTGCTCGGGCTCGCCGCCCGCCGCGCGGGTGAAGTCGGCGGTATCTCCGAGTTCGCGACTCCACTCCACCCCGACATAGGGCGCGAACTCCCTGGCGATTTCATAGCGCAGGCGGAGGCCGGCCTCGACGTGGGTGAAACCCGAGCCCAGACCGAGCTCCGGCACGTCGGACGCCGAAGCCTCGACTTCGATGCGCGGCTGCAGGATCAGGCGCTGGGTGATGCGCTGGTCATACTCGGCTTCGACCCACGCGGTCAGGTCGCCCCCGGTCGACAGGAAGGTGGCGGCGTCGACCTCCCACCAATAGGGGGCGAGACCCTGGACGCCGAGCACCAGATGGGTCGGATCCTCGCCGCCCTCCCCGAAGTCCTGGCGCACGCCCGCCTGCACATCCCAGAAGGGCGTGATGGCGCGGCTGTAGAGAGCCTGGACCTCGCCTTCGATCTCGCCATCAAAGTCGCCTTCGGCCTCGGACTTCCACCAGAAGCGGTTGATGTCGCCGCCGGTCCAGCCCGCCACGTCCCAGGTCCAGGCCTCCTCGCCGTCGCCGAAGCCGACCTCCAGCCGGTCGATGATGACGGCGGTGGCGCGCACATCGCCGTTCTCGCGCCTCAGGATGTCGCGGGCGCCGGTCATCCGATCCGCCCCCCAGATCGCGTCGGCCGCATGGGCCGGGCCGGACAGGGCAGCGGGCGGCAGGGGCGGTTGGCGGGGACGTCCATCGTCATCGGCGCTGGTCGGCACGTCTGGCGGACCCATCGCCTGTTCGCTCATGTCATGTCCGGCGTGCGGATCTGCGGTCTGAGGCTGCGCACCCATGTCGTGACCGGCATGCGGGTCGACGGGTTCCGGGGCCGGGCTCATGTCATGTCCGGCATGCAGATCAGCCGTCGGCGGGACCGTCGCGGGCGTCTGGGCTGTTGGCGGGTGATGCTCGTGATCCTGGGCTGTGGCAGCGCCCGCCACGAGCAACAGCGGCACCAGACACATCAAAAGCCGGATCATGACGCCACTCCATCCAGCGGGCGGACAGTGACGACGTTGAACATCCCCGCGTGCATGTGCATCAGCATATGGCAGTGGAAGGCCCAGTCGCCCGGGGCATCGGCGGTCAGGTCGAAGGTCACCTTGGACCCCGGCGCGACGTTGACCGTGTGCTTCAGCGGCTGATGCCCGGCCGGGCCGCCCGTCACCAGCTCGAAGAAGTGGCCGTGCAGGTGGATGGGGTGGGCCATCATGGTGTCGTTGACCAGGGTCACGCGCACCCGCTCGTCCCGCTCGAAGCGGATCGGCTCGACGATCTCGGAGAACTTCCGTCCATCGAAGCCCCACATGAACCGTTCCATATTGCCGGTGAGGTGGATTTCGAGCGCGCGCGAGGGCGACCGCTGATCCTTGTTGGGCGCCAGGGAGACGAGGTCGGTATAGACCAGCACGCGGTGCGGCGCGTCCTCCAGCCCCATGGGGCGCTCGCCAAGGCGGTTGGCAGGGTCCGGCGAGACCATGTCGACACCGACGCTGGCAGCCATGCCGGCCGGCGCATTGTCCGGGTTGCGCATGTCGTGATCCCTGGATCCGTGGTCCATCGGCGCGGCGGCAGGCTCGCCGTGGCCCATTGCGGCGTGATCCATCCCATGTCCCATGGCCGAGTGATCCATGCCCGCCATCCCGCCCATTCCCCCCATGCTCATACCCATGTCGCGCATGGTCAGGGTCGGCACCTCGCGCAGCGGCGGTACCTCTGCCGTCATGCCCGGACGGGGCGCCAGCGTCGCCCGCGCCATGCCGGACCGGTCGACCGACTCGGCCACCAGCGTATAGGCGCGGTCATCGGTCGGGCGGATGATGACGTCATAGGTCTCGGCCACCGAAATCTGGAACTCGTCGGTCTCGACGGGGCGCACGTTCTCGCCGTCGGCATTGACCACGGTCATGGCCAGGCCCGGGATACGCACATTGAAGATCGACATGGCCGAGGCATTGATGACCCGGAGCCGCACCCGCTCGCCGGGACGGAACAGGCCGGTCCAGTTCTCGGTCGGGCCATGGCCGTTGACCAGATAGGTATAGGTCGTGCCGTTGACGTCGGCGATGTCGCGCGGGTCCATGCGCATCCCGCCCCACATGCGCCGCTCCTCCAGCGACATCCCATCCTCGCCGGACACGAGGCCCGACAGGGTCGTGCGCGACTGGTTGAAGTAGCCGGGGCTCTTCTTGAGCCGATCCAGGATTTCGTGAGGGTGCAGGAAGCTCCAGTCCGACAGGACGATGACGTGCTCGCGGTCGTAGGCAACCGGATCCGCGCCCGCCGGATCGATGATCAGCGGTCCGTAGTGTCCCATCGCCTCCTGGAGGTTCGAGTGGGAGTGATACCAGAAGGTACCGGACTGGATCACCGGGAACTCATACTGGAAGGTCTCACCGGGCCGGATGCCGGGGAAGCTGACCCCCGGAACGCCGTCCATGTGGAAGGGCAGCAGCACCCCGTGCCAGTGGATAGACGTGTCTTCGTCCAGGGTGTTGGTCACCGACAGCCGCGCCGTCTGGCCCTCGCGCAGCCGGATCAGCGGCGCGGGCAAGGTCCCGTTGACGGTGATGCCGTGACCGGTGCGCCCGCCGACGGTGAACGGCGAATGGCCGACCGTCAGCCGCACGTCCGGTCCGTCGAGTGTGTGCAGGTCTGTCCTTAGGCCCGCTGACCCGCTCTGGGCCCATGCCGGCATCAACCCCTGGGCGGCGAAAAGCCCTGCGCCGCCTGCGAAGCCGCGCAGCAATGCGCGACGGTCTGTTTGAATCGATCTCATGCGTCTGTCTTGGCCCATCTGTCTGAACAAGCCTTACGTCAGAACCGCGCCCGCCCCTCGCGACGGCTGGTCGCAGGGGATCATTCGGATGGGCCGAGGCGATCCAGCAAGGCCTTTCGGGCGCGGGCAATCCGCAGTTCGACCGCCTTGGACGACAGCCCCAGTATCCGGCCGATCTCGGCATGAGACCGGCTTTCCAGAACCGCGAGCAGGAGCGGCGCGCGCTGACCGTCGGGCAGTTCATTCAAGGCGCGATTCAGACGCTCCACCCGCCGCCGATCATCCATCCGGTCCTCGGCCCCGGGCGTCGGGTCACCGACTGTCATGGCTTCCGGCGCGTCCAGGCCCATGACGCCCCTCACGAGACGACGCACGCGGCGGCGACGGCTCCAGTCCCGGCATTTGTTCAGGGCGATGGTGCGCAGCCAGGCTCCGAACGGCCGTTCGGGATCGTATCGACGAATCGACAGCCAGGCGGCGGCATAGGTCTCCTGGGTCAGATCCAGCGCCTCGTCCGGGTCGCCGACGTAACGGCTGACGAACCGATGCAACTCACCCTTCGTCGCCGTCATCAGGCGCGAAAACGCCGCCCGGTCTCCCAGGGCGGCCTGGCCTTCGTCGGTATCGCCAGCCCCCACGCTCGTGTCAGTCGGCGTCGGCGCGCAGGGTCTCGACCACCGCGCGGTCGAACTCTTCCGCCTGCCGGGGCGTCAGCACGGCGCGCATCTCGAACACATGACGGATCGTCGCCATCTGAAGATCACCCATGGCGGTGTGGAAGTGATCGACGGCGGCCTGAACTTCGGGCGTCTCGCCTTGGCTGGCGGCAATCGCAGCCGACAGTTCCGCATTGGCCTGTCGTACCTCGGCTTCCAGTGGCGCTCGCCGCTCGGCGAACGCCGCTTCGATCTCGTCCAGACGCCGATCCTGTTCCGGGCTCAGGTCCAGCCTTTCGTGAACGAGGTGGTGGAGGTCGGCGGGCCTGTCCTGCCGCGCCTGTATGGTCATTGCACCCCAGGCCGCGGCCGCGCCTACGGCGGCGGCCAGCACGGCTGTGACCAGTGTGGACTTCAGCCCGCTCATCCGAGGGTGCTCCGGATACCAAGGGGTGTCGCTGCCATGCGGGGGCTGAAGATAGACAGTTCGCTGCGACCTGTTTCGACTGTCGGCGCCGTTACGCCACCGGCGACGCCGCCGATGGCCGCCGCGATTCCAAGCGCCGCGAACCGCAGCGATCGCTCACGTGTCCTGACTTGCGCCTGCTGCACGCGCTGCCAGACGCCGTCTTCCAGACCGTCGAGGGAGGCGGCTTCCAGAGGCGAACTCCGTGCAATCAAGGTATCCAGTTCGACCATGCCGATCATCTCCATGGGTTCCGCACATCTACGCAGGGTCCCTGTCCGCCCCTCGCAAGAGGGTGCTGTCCTCGCCGCACAAATAGAGCATAGTCACAGTCCTTCGCCACCGAGAGCCCTTCATGAAGCGCCTGATCTTCGCCGTCGCCCTCGCCGTATCGGCCTCCGTCATCGTGACCCCCAGCGGCGCTGTCTCATCCGCGTCAGCCCCGGCCGATGATGAAGCGGCGCGCTCCGCCATCGCCGTCGTGGACGCCTTTCATGCCGCCTTG